>Ga0082212_10005030_pt1 | contig 18187 bp, 14 predicted proteins | sample TergutNt197P3_FD_71548 | JGI IMG/M metagenome (GOLD analysis project Ga0082212, IMG submission 71548) | Neocapritermes taracua P3 segment gut microbial communities from Petit-Saut dam, French Guiana - Nt197 P3 | ecosystem: Host-associated > Arthropoda: Insects > Digestive system > Gut ...
GTCGGGAAATGTTATTGTTCCATCTCCATTTAATACCGCTAAAGAACCTCCGCAGATCAACGCATTGTTTTCTCTGGCTCGTATGTATAAATCCTTTAGACTTTTTTCAGATGGATAATAATCATCCGGGTCCATAAATATTACAAATTCACCGGAAGCAATATTTATCCCTTCATTTCTTGAAACGGCAACTCCGCGATTTTCTCTTGATATTACGATAATTCTGGAGTCTTTTTGCTTATATTCATTTATGATTCCCTGAGAGTTATCAGGCGAGCCGTCATTTATGCATATAATTTCGATGTTTTTCAGTGTTTGGGTTATTACGCTGTCTAAACACTGACGCAAATATCTCTCAACATTATAAATTGGGATTATAACCGAAACGTCCGGTTTTGTATTTTTATGAATAATTTTTCTTTTTCGCTTGATTTGCTCATTCATATATTCTAACCTTCAAAATTTACAACGAAAATATTATAATATATTTTTATTGTCTTGACAATAAAAATATATGTAAGGATATATTACGGGAGCGATTGAATGAACGAGAAACAGAAAAAAAGCGTTCCGCATCAGGAACTTGAAGTTCTGGAAAAATATTTGTTAGAATCGCCCGAACACGAAATACAGGAAGCGGCATATTATATATTTGAGCGCGTAAAATTAAATATCCTGAAATTGCAAAATACTGGTGAAGAAGCTCTGGCGCCCAGATTCAAGGCGGTATTTGAGAGAGTAAAAAAATATTTAAGCGCGCTTTCGCCGGATCAGATCAGGGAGCATTACGAAGTGCGCAAACGCCAAACACTTGAATTAATTCAAACGCTTTCGCCTTCCGTTGTCAAAAATTCTCCAAAATACATTGTTTCATTAACCTCCTACGGCAAACGCCTGACAGACACAGCTCCATACGCAATCACTACGCTTCTTAATCAAAATGTTAAACCAGATAATATAATTTTATGGGTCGCGCATGAAGATAATGAAAATATTCCTCAAGTAATGAATTTATTAATTAAAAAAGGGCTTGAAATACGTTTTTGTGAAAATATTAAATCTTATAAAAAACTTATTTTTACACTCTCATCCTTTCCCGATGACTATATTATTACTGCTGACGATGACGTTTATTATCCTCAAGAATGGTTTGAGCAGCTATTAAACGAACACAAAAGAAATCCGGTGAAAATAATATGTCACCGCGCTCACGGCATAAAAGTAGACGAAAACCACAATCCGCTGCCTTATAAACAATGGCATATTTGCATAAATCCGGAAGAATACTTTGCCAATACGCCGGATGGAAGCGCGAAGCATTTTCCCGAAAGTATATTCCCAACGGGCGGTGCGGGAACACTATATCCGCCAAAATCTTTGCATCCCGACGTTTTAAATAAAGAACTATTTACTAAGCTTGCACCACATGCTGACGATATCTGGTTTTGGGCGATGGCAGTCATTAACAAAGAGTATTTTGGTGATGCAACTCCATACATTACCATTAAAAACAGTTGCTGTTCTGCATATTTACAAACTGTCGATCCGGAACAAATGCAGGGCAAAAACGCTCTATGGAATTATAATTCGCAGGGAGGAAATGACAAACAGCTAAAAACGGTAATAGAAAATTATCCGCAGATTAAAGAGTATTTACAGAAGATTGAACCAAATGTATATACAAAACCATATGCTACTATATATGGTTCACGAGTATCAAAAGATATGAAAAAAGGAAATATTTTTGAACAAATTTTATTTCTAAAACAAAATTTTGCTTATTATTTTGCTAAAGAACATGTAAAAAACGCAAAAACTATATTGGATTATGGATGCGGAGATGGATACGGTTCAGACTTTATAGCACAACATTTTCCAGAATCACAGGTCTTTGGAGTGGATATTGATGAATATGTAATTGAAAAAGCGATAAAAAAATATATTAGATGCAACCTGTGCTTTGGTTCTGTTGACAACATTCATGCAAAATTTGATTTAATCATTTCTTGTCAAGTTATAGAACATGTTGAAGATGTTGAAAATTATCTTAAATATCTAAAGAGCATTCTTAATGAAAACGGAAAAGTTATTATAACAACTCCGGATAGAAATTATCGACTTGTCCATGGGCAAACACCTTGGAATAAAGAGCATTTACGGGAGTATAATAGGGATTCATTTGAAAACGACATTAAAAACGTCTTTCCGAAAGCGCGGATATATCAATTGAGTGGTGAAAAAAATATGCTGCGTATTGAATATTTACGGATTTCGCAAAATAGAGCAGATAGACAAATTTATGGCGGACAAATGCCAGTGGAGCCAACAAGGAAATATACTGTTAATGACTTCTTTCTATCTGAGGAACCATTATTCGACAGTGTTGATTTATTTGCTGTTATTTCTGATGACAAACTTTATTATTCCGAAAAATATTGGGAACAGCGATACGCAAAAGCAGGAAACTCCGGATCAGGCAGTTATGGACGACTTGCAGAATTCAAAGCGAAAATAGTAAATGAATTTGTCTTGAAGCATAATATCAATTCAGTTATTGAATTCGGCCATGGGGACGGAAACCAGCTTGCGCTTGCTAATTACCCACATTATCTTGGTTTTGACGTAAGCGAAACAGCGGTGAAAATTTGTAAGGATAAATTCGCAAACGATAAAACAAAAGATTTTCGCTTAACGAGTGAATATAATGGCGAAAAAGCAGAATTAGTATTATCGCTTGATGTAATTTATCATCTAATAGAGGATATTGTTTTTGAAGATTATATGAAAAGACTGTTTGAAGCGAGTACAAAATATGTGATCGTATATTCAAGTAATGTCATAGCTGAACAACACGCAGCACACGTTAAGCACAGAAAATTTACAGATTGGGTGGAAAATAAAGCGCAAGATTTTAAACTATTACAATTTATACCGAATAAATATCCAGCGAATAACAATGAAAATCATCCTACTCTATCATTTGCCGATTTTTATGTGTTTGGCAGATGAATATTCTATCTGCCAAAAAAATTATATTTTTCATCTCAATTCTTCCGGATTAATCATTTGAATAAACATTTTCGCCAATTCAATATCGCCTGCGTCCTTCGCGCAGCGAAGCAGCAGCATTTTGTCTTGAATATTTTTAAAATCATAGATTTTCGATAAAAATTCCGCTGTGCTTTCCGGGCTTTCCTTTGATCTCATTATGCGTATGCATAATTTAAGCATATTTTCATGCTGTTTATGTGTTTGTAAATATGACACGGCGTAGCGCAGCGCTTCGTCCGTATTGCCGAGCATCATATTGGCTTGCGCCAGGTAAGTAGGCAGTTTGTCCGCATTTTCAAACGAAAGGCTCTCGATCTCTCCTTGCGCGATGAGTTTTTCCGTTTTTTTGAATGCGTCAAGCGCGGCTTCAAATCGCCCCTGGCTGTACGTTGATATTCCGTATAAACAGCTAAAATTCGCGTGATCCGGAAATTCTTGAAACGCATGTCCGGCTAGAGCATGGGCTTCACCAGAAGCATTTGCGGCGTAAAGCAGATGAGTTATAAGTAGATAAAACGCGCGTATACGAAACCATTCGCCGGATTTTCCTTCAAAAGCGGTTTCACTCAATACTTCACGGCACAACGGAAGAGCTTCATCAATATTGCCGGATAAATACAACTCGTTCGCAAGATGGTATTTTGATTTAAAATCTTTCGGGTCGGATTCAAGCGCTTTTTTCAGCAGGTTAATATTTCGCTCAAGCTTGTTTGTATCAGAATACGCGCCGTGAGAGTACCCTGTGTGCATTATTACAATTTCATTTTCACTAACTGGAAAAGTTCCGTTCGGGATTTTCAGCGTCTCGTGTATCGGCCGCTCATATCTCACCTCGGGGCGATTTACGAAAAACCTTTGCTGTCGGTCTATTCGGGAAATACCCCCATCGTCTTTTAACTGCGCCCATTGACTGGTTAACGCGACAGCCTTGTTTCCATGAAGTTTTATAGTGTTTTCAATCAATGGCAAAATCAGGCGCGCATGATCCGCGCTAATATATTCGTCAGCATCAAGCAAAGCTATCCATTCGCCGGATGCCTGATCTATGGCATAATTTTTTGCCGCTGAAAAATCGTCAATCCACCTGAAATGGAATACCTTCGCGCCCATGCGTTCCGCAATTTCAACGGTACGGTCGGTTGAACCGGTATCAACGACAATCTGTTCAAACGCGATGCCTTTCGCCCAGGAAAGAGCGCGTTCAATATTTTTCCCCTCATTTTTTACAATCATGCACTGCGAAAGGCGGATGGCAGACATACGTTTATTGTAATTCTTCCGGAGCAATCATTTGTATAAGATATTTCGCCAACGCAATATCGCCCATGTCTTTAGCACAGCGGAGCAGCAGCATCTTATTTTGAACGTTTTTAAAATCATAAATTTTCGACAGAAATTTCACCGTATTTTCCGGATTCTCTTTTGACCTGATTATGTGCATGCATAATTTAAGCGCATCCTCTCGCTGTTTATGGGATTCCAAATAAAATACGGCGTAACGCAGCGCTTCCGTGTGATTATTAAGCTTTACGTATGTTTGCGCCAGGTAGATCGGCAGCGCGTCGATATTTTCAAGTTTCTGGTTTTCGATTTTTCCATCCGCTGCGAGTTTTTCCGCTTTTTTGAAAGCGTCAAGCGCGGCATCAAATCGTCCACTGGTATACATGACAGTTCCATATAAATAGCAAAAATTCACACGTTCCGGAAATTCGTGAAACGCCTGTTCGGCCAAAGCGTAGGCTTCGTCATAAACTTTCGTATTATTCAGCAGGTGTATCAGGTAGTAGAACGCGTGCATACGAAACCATTCAAACGCGCTTTTATTGCAGGCTGTTTTGTTCAATACCTCGCGATACAAAGGAATGGCTTCGTCAATATTGCTCAACGCGTAATAAACATCCGCAAGATAATATTTTGATATAACGTCTTCCGGATCGGATTCAATCGCTTTTTTCAACAACGCCATGTTGCGCTCAATTTTTCCGGTGTCGGCATGAGCGCTATGGGTATATCCCGTGTGCATTATTACAATTTCGTTTTCTTCAAGCGCATAAACTCCGTCTGGAAATTTCAGCGTCTCGTGTATCGGGCGCTCATATCTCAAATCAGGGTGATTGACAAAAAACCTATGCTGCCTGTCTATTTCGGAAATGCTCCCGTCATCCCTTGCCTGCGCCCACTGACTGTGAAAAGCAAATATTTTGTTTCCAAAATGACTGACGTTATTCTCAATTATCGGAATAATCAGCCGGGCATGTTCCTCGCTTACATACTCGTCGGCGTCAAGGAACGCGATCCAGTCGCCGGATGCCTGGTCAATGGCAAAATTTTTCGCGGCGGAGAAATCGTCTACCCATTTAAAATGGAAAACCTTCGCGCCCATGCGTTCCGCAATTTCAACGGTTCGGTCGGTTGATCCCGTATCGACAACTATTTGCTCGAACGCGATGCCTTTAGCCCAGGAAAGAGCGCGTTCAATATTCTTTTCCTCATTTTTTACAATCATGCACTGCGAAAGGCGAAGGTTGGCGGCAGGCATGAGGCTATCTATCATCCAAATCCGCGCGGCCACGAAGTTTTTTGACTGCGGCGCGGTGTTTTTTCACGTCGAGACGCCTGAGATTTGCTGCCGGCGGCGGCGCGGATTTTCGCCGAATTTTTGGCGGAACGCTTGCCTTTTCGATCAGTTTTTTCAGCCGCTCCATTGCGTCTTCCCGATTGCGCTGCTGCGTCCTGTATCGTCGGGCGTCTATGACGATCTCCCCGGTGGCCGTTACGCGCTTTCCCGCCAGGCGGATTAAGCGTTCGCGTATTTCCGGTGCAAGCGATCCGGAATTAGCCGCGTCAAACCTAAGCTGTGCCGCCGTCGCAACCTTGTTGACGTTCTGCCCGCCGGGTCCGGACGAACATACAAATTCAATGCGGATGTCGGCTGGATCAATCTCTATCTCTAAACGATTAATTGTCATTATCTTTTTATATTATCACAGCGTGAAGAAATGGAAACATCCGGCGGGAACAAACGCATAAAACGACATCCGCATCACGGCGGCTTGCCGAGAACCATCGTTGATGTAACTTGAATATGAAGTGGGCATTTTTGATGGAAGCGCGGCTCTTGCCCGCATCGTTATTTGTACGCCGGCGAGGACGCCCGCGATCCCAGGACTGCCCACTTCATATTCAAGTTACAGGCAAGCATTATTGATTTACATGCACGACCTTGGCGGGAGCAAAACCATTAAAGCGCGTTGATGACGCGTGCGTGTAAGCTCCTATGTTTTCGCTGTAAACAAGATCGCCTAATTTAAGATCGGGAAGTTCTTCCGCCTGCGAAATCGTATCAAGCGCGTCGCAGGTAGGGCCGAACACCGCTGAAATCTGCGTGGCGCCATTCCGAAACGCCTTTATCTTATACTGGCAGTGATCAAATAAAATTCCGGAAAAGGTGTGATAGATTCCGTCATTGATGTAATAGCAGCGTTTGCCGTCGCGCTCGGATTTGCCGATAACTTCCGCCACAAGCATCGCCGCGGTAGCTGCGATGAATCGTCCCGGCTCAGCCAGAATTTCCAGGCTTTTAGGAAACAGGCGATTCAGTTCCGCGTTGAGAATCCGGGCGAGTTCGCGGAACGGGCGCACCTGCGTGTCATAACGCGCCGGAAAACCGCCGCCGATGTCAAGCAGCTTCAGTTCAATGCCGCGCGAGGCGGCTTCTTCCATAATGCCGGCGGAAATCGTAAATGCCTGAATATAATTTTCAACGTTTGTACACTGGCTTCCGACATGAAACGCCAGCCCTTCAACATCAAGTCCCGCTTCGGCTGCCTGTACAATCAGATCGGCGGCTTCTCCCGGCGACGCGCCGAACTTGCTTGACAGTTCGACCATCGAACCCGTGTTTGGAACCCTGATGCGCAGCGCCACTCCCGCGTGCGGCGCGTGCCGTCGGATTTTTTTAATTTCCTCGACGTTATCGAACACGACCAGGGGCTTATATTGATCGAGTTCTTCCAGCGTTCGCTGATCCTTAATGGGGTTTGAATAAATGATCTTGTCCCATATGAAATTCTGACGCTCCTTTGCCGGAAGCTTGCGGATGTTTTCATAAACAAGATTAAACTCTGCAATTGACGCGACATCGAAACTCGCGCCCGCGTTGTACAGCGTTTTCAGGATTTCCGGATCGGGATTTGCCTTTATCGCGTAGTAGCCCTGCACGCGCGGCAAATAACGCTTAAATTCAGCGTAATTGCCGCGCACCGCAGCGTGGTCAATCACAAACAGGGGCGTGCCGTGTTTAAGCGCGAGTTCTTTTAATTTTTGATTGTTAATTTTTGATTTTTGATTTGGCTGCGTCACAAAGCAGTCCCTCGTAATATAGATATTAGCCGCCTCACGGCGGCTTGCCGAGAACCATCGTTGATATAACTGGAATATGAAGTAGGCATTTTGATGGAAGCGCGGCTCTTGCCCGCATCGTTAATTGTACGCCGGCGGGGACGCCCGCGCTCCCAGGTCTGCCCACTTCATATTCAAGTTATTGGTTAGCGCAAGAATTAAAACATAACAGCCCAGGGCGACAGCGTTTTGCGCCTCTGCCCTGGGCTGATATGCTGCGGCCCTTCAGGCTGTTGGAATTAAAAAAATTCTTTGCTCAATTTGTCGATTTCTTCCGACAGGGCTTCGTACACGCCCGGATATGAACTTTCCGGGCCGCCCATTGTGCAGCAGGGCAGGTAATACAGCTTGCCGTTGGTCGTAACCGCGCGGCGCGCTTCCCTGGCAATTACTTCCCGCGTCCAGTCAACGCGGTCTATGACACCGTTATCGATGTCTCCCATAAATGAAATTTTCCCGCCATATTGTTTCACGAGTTCCGGCGTGTTGTTTGTCGTAACAGGCCCCTGCCAGATATCAATGCCCATCTCGATCATTGAAGGAACCAGGTTCGCGCTGTATGAGTCGTTATGATGAACAACCAGTTCCACGCCATGAGACTTATAAAAACCGTAGAGCTTTTTATACGCCGGAACGAAGAATTCCGCGAACATGGCCGGGGAAAGAAATGAAGACCTATGGCTGCCCCAGTCGTCGTGCTGGAAAAGAACGTCGGGATGGAAATTTTCACAAAGCAGCGACGCGTACTGGATCTGCCAATCGGTGATGAATTCAATAAGCTCCTTCATCGCCTCGGGTTCTTCATAGAAATTAGCCAGGCAGTCGTCCATGCCCATCAGGTAATGCAACTGCTCGAAAATACCGGGAGCGTTGAAAAGCGTTGAGAATATTTCATTCCGGTCTATGGCTTCAATCGAAGGCTTAAACTCATCCCATTCCTTTTGCGGAAAATCAAGGGATGGCGCTTTAACGACTTTTTTCCATTCCGTAACGTCTTTCAGCACCTTATGTTCGTCGTCATGTATAGGAAAAGCTCCGGGAACATGTTCTGGCCAGGTTATGGTAACGCCCCAGGCGTTCTTAATCGTTGTGCCGCGCGCAATCCCCGGGTGAGCCATAAGGTATGGATTGACCATAATCATTCCATACTTGGTCGGCTGGCACATGAATGCTTCGTACTGGTTAACAAACCGGTCGGGATTTCCTCCCCTGATGGTTTCAAGCAGGTTTTGTCTCTTTGTCAGCATGTTCTAACTCCTTTAGTAATAGAAAAGCAGTGTTAAAGTTTTAGTCCCATCCGGATTTTTGTCCCGCCGGAACTTCTTTACAATAGGCTTCGGCGGCATGAATCTTGCCGTCAAAGATTTTGAAGGAATGCCAGACATCCAGCACGCCGTTGCCGGAAAACAGGGAACCTTTTCCAAAATTCATCCGCATGGCTACGACGCCGAGTTCTTCATCAACGGCGATTACTCGATGGGTAATTTCAGACAGTGTTGGAATCGACTGCGTCTTCATAACGTTGCAGGTTGGAAAGAAGGTGCAACCCGGCCCCGCCATTAGATTGCCGTTTTCGTATCTGTAAGCCTCGTCGACCATCGGAGAATCGGCCTTTACAAAACTTCCGATCCTTAGGCCTTCGGGATAGGTTATAGCTATTTTTATTGCCTCTTCGCGCGCCGTTTTCTGATTTGCCGGAACCTCGGTCAGCATAAGCGGCATAACAGTTTTAAGGTTGTCAGGATTGTAGAGCATCCCCTCCTGCCTGTTGCGCACGAGCATGGATTCGATTTCGGAAACTTTCCTGTCTTCTATTTTCAGACGGATCACGTAAAGCGTCGGCACAGCCGGATCTGTTCCCTCAACCACCAGGAACGAGACTGCGACGCCCTGTTTTACGTCAAGAATGTCTCTGCGATAGCCTGCGAGTTTTGTAAACGTCTTCCACATTCCTTCGCCGAGCTTCAACTCTTTGCTGTCTTCTGTAAACTTAACATTGGCCGTTACCGGCAACGCGCCGGGATTGTGCGCCGCCATGGCGTCGGTATACTGCGTGACAAAGCCCTTGAGGCATTCCCTGTCGCAGTTCTGGGCGTAGGCCGCCGGCATTGCGGCACAAATAGAAATCAGCATAAGCGCTGAAGCGACAAACATCATTTTTCTCATCATAATAAAACCCTTCCTTTTTTACCTGCTGTAATAACACGAGTCAGGAGAACAACCTTGTCATTATAAAACATGTAGGGGCGGGTTTAAAACCCGCCAGTTTGTTATTTTTGTGCGGCTCGTGAACCGCCCATGCTTTCTTCTACTTAGGATTCCAGTGTTTTTCCGCCGTTCGGCATTCCTTCTTCATTTTCCCGGGACATTAATTACGACTTTTTTGCTTGTCATTGTTACAGTAGGAATCTCCACATTTGCTTCCTTTGCCATTTCTGGCGAAACGGAGCGATAGTAAAGCGCGGCTTCCAACGTTGCAGCTTTGGCGTCTTCCTGTAAAAACGTGATTTTTTCCGTAATCGACTCTTTGGGCGGGATGCGGTCGTCGCTCCTGATTTTTGTCGCCGCCCATATCTGGACGGGCGCGTTGCCTTCATCGTCAGCCAGAACCGTACCAAAATTGCGGCGGAAAAGTTCCTTTTCTTTACCATCCCCGGTTGTCGCGGTGACTACGAGCCACATCTGGCGCGTATCGGTAAGACCAGTGGGCAGATAGTGTCCCGCACCCGAATTTGTAACCGTCACAGTGGCGCTTACGGATGAACCTGTTGGAACAATGCCATCAACGGCAATATCGAGCGTGGCGGCGCCCTTCAGGCGCGCTTCCGCCAGTTTAGAATCGCCGAGACCCACGTTGCCGCCCGCAAATGTCATGTTGAAAATATGGTCGCGCTCGGGAGCTCCGGCCGCCGACGTTCCGGGGTTTTTAGTTGGGCCTGCGCCCGGCGTCATGTGGCAATCCTGGCAAACGATTCCTTCTTTGGCATATGGGCTATTTTTCCATTCGGTATAAGTAGCTTCCAGCGCAAGACCGTTGGCGGGATGATTTACATTATGGCAGTTGCCGCAGAATTCCGCCGTGGCATGGAACCTGGAATACGATACAGGGTGCATCTCTCGCGCGTCCTGCAACTGCGCGCGGCGGACGCCGTCGGAAATCACTTCGACGGAAGTGTTGCCTATAGGCGTATTCGATCCGTTTACATGGTGACAGAAATCGCAGCCGACGCCTTCCCTGCTTTGCGCGGGCAGATTTGCCGGGCTTGATACGTCTTCTCCCGCCATGATCGCTACCGGAGCATGACAACCATCACAGAATTTTCCAACCGCTCCGTTGGTTTCCTTGTCGCCCTTATCGCGTTTGAGCGTGTATATCGGATCAATGAGCGCCCTGGAGTGCATTGAAACCGACCACTGCGATTGCAACTGGCCGTGACACAAACACGTCTCCGAGTTTGCAAATTTTGACGATGAAACCGTTGGAAGCGCCGTCAATACGCTCACGGAAACTAAAACGACCATCAATGCCACAGCGGCAGCGAGAAGCGCCTGAATGTTTACAGGTTTCATAGTATTCCTCCATCAATCTTAATTGTGAGCAACAGCCATATGAAATATCCATTTTAAATCTTAACACACGCGGCGCGGCCTTTTTTCTCCGAATACAGGCGAATTGTAATCGAAAACAACAGGCAACCTCCGAAAACCCCGAAATCAAGGCTTGCGACCGAGACAAAAGCGGAGTTTACATTAGGTAAATGAGCATTTTGTCGAGGGAGCGTAACGCAGAGTTCGGGGTTTCCGGAGGTTGCCAACAAAGGTGGTTTTCATGGCGGCGGTTCCTTTATATTGCGAATTTGCAGACGCCCATTCATCTCTATATAATAAAACCGTACTTTGTGAAGGAGAGCTTCGGCGAGCATGTTCGAGAAATATACCGAAAGAGCCAGACGTGTCGTATTTTTCGCGCGGTACGAAGCCAGCCAGTTCGGCAGCCCGTTAATAGAGACCGAACACATACTCCTTGGACTTCTCCGTGAGGACCGAAGCCTGGCATTTCGCTTTATTTCCGGACAAAAAACTTCAATCCAGGAACTCCGCAGGGAGGTTGAAAAACGCACGGTTATGCGCGAACAGATCCCCGCTTCCGTTGACATCCCTTTTTCCGAAGAAAGCAAGCGAGTACTCGCAAACGCGGTATATGAATCAAACCGGATCGGACATAAATTCATAGGCGCGGAACATATTTTGCTCGGCATCCTGCGCGAGGATAAATCTGTGGCCGCGGAAATACTGCGATTGTATGGCGTTCACGCGGCTGCCATACGCGAGGAGTTGACACCCGGCGTTTATGAAAAACCCGCGCCGGCACGGGCGAAAAATTCCATTAATCTGTTGGAATTTGCCAAGGACCTGACGGAAATGGCCGCCAACGATGCGCTTGATCCGCTGGTCGGCCGCAAAAATGAAATTGAGCGTATTACGCAGATTCTCTGCCGGCGTACAAAGAACAATCCCGTTCTCATCGGCGAACCTGGCGTCGGAAAAACCGCAATCGTCGAAGGACTGGCGCAGAAAATCGCATCCGGCGTCGCGCCGGAACATCTGCTTGGCAAACGCATTCTAGCTCTCGATCTTTCCCTGGTTGTGGCAGGAACCAAATACCGCGGCCAGTTTGAAGAGCGGATGAAACTAATCATGCGCGAACTAATCGAAAATCGGCAGTATATCGTCTTTATCGACGAATTGCATACGCTTATAGGCGCAGGTTCCGCCGAAGGTTCGCTGGACGCTGCCAACATTTTGAAGCCTGCCCTCTCGCGAGGTGAAATTCAGTGCATCGGAGCGTCCACTCCGCATGAATACCGGCGATCGATAGAAAAGGACAGGTCGCTTGAAAGGCGCTTTCAGGCTGTCCGTGTGGCGCCGCCATCGGAGGATGAAAGTATTGCCATTCTCGAAGGCGTCCGCGAAAAATACGAACGGTTCCACGATGTAAGCTATGTTGGCGAAGCCTTGCGCGCGGCTGTCCATCTGTCCAATCGGTATATCCCGGACAGGTTCCTTCCAGATAAGGCCATAGACGTTCTCGATGAAGCCGGAGCGCGGGTTAAATTGCGCGAAGCCGCGCGGGAGCCGATCGTTTCGCGAAAAAACGCGCGGCAGCCTGATCGGCGGTTTGCGGGCGTCGGCGCCGCGCGGGAATACGTCAGGCCGTCGTCGCACTACGGTCTGCCTGAATACGATGACCTGGACGATGATTACGATTTATTCCATAGGGCGGAATGGCGCGAACAATCGCGCCCCCCCGCCCGCGTTGATAAAAAAGATATTGAGGAAGTCATCGCCAGGTGGACAGGCATTCCCATGACATCTCTCGAAGAGGAAGAAACAGCCCGGCTGCTTCGCATGGAGGAAGAACTGCACCGACGCCTGATCAGCCAGAATCGCGCAATCGGATCTCTCTGCAAAGCAATTCGCCGATCCCGCGCCGGTCTTACATCTCCAAAGCGCCCGGTCGGTTCATTTCTTTTCCTTGGCCCAACGGGAGTCGGTAAAACGGAAACCGCCCGCGCTCTGGCATCTTTTCTTTTTGGCAGCGACAATGCCATGATCAGGCTCGACATGTCCGAATACATGGAAAAGTATTCGGTTTCCCGGCTTATAGGGTCGCCGCCCGGCTATATCGGTCACGAAGAGGGCGGCCAGCTTACGGAAAAAATCAGGCGTAATCCATATTCCGTGCTATTGCTTGATGAGATCGAAAAAGCGCATCAGGATGTTTATAACATTTTGCTTCAGGTGTTCGAGGACGGGCAGTTGACCGATTCGCTCGGCAATGTCGTCGATTTTAAAAACGCCATTATCATAATGACATCAAATATCGGCGCGCGTTTTCTCGAAAAGCGCGGGACGATGGGCTTTAATGGCGGCGCTAATGCCGACGCGCAAAGGCTCGAAAATCTGATTCGCGGCGAGGTGAAGCAAACATTCAATCCTGAATTTCTGAACCGTCTCGATGAAATAATTTTCTTCGAATCGCTGACTGACAACGATCTGGAAGCAATCGTAGGATTGATGGCGGGCGAAATCAATGAATCGATGAAAAGGCGGGGCGTATCCATATCGCTGACGCCGGAGGCGAAAAAGTGGATTGTGAAAAAAACCTGCGGCGACGATCGTTCATACGGAGCGCGCCCGCTGCGCCGCGCAATTCAGAAGTACATTGAAGACCCGCTTGCGGAAGCCATAATGCAAAACCGCGTTCCTTCTGGAGCGGATTTCGAAATATATCCGGAAGGCGATGTGTTATTTTACATCCGGCGTGACGACGCGGCAGCTTCAGCATTGCCGTTATAAATCTATTACAAATGGAGGTTGGCGAATGTATTCGGAAAGAGAAAATTTTTTCAGAACAATGCGGAACGAGGAACCTGATCATCTTATCGCGCAATGGGGGCCTTTCATTCCGGTTATGAACGATCCTGTGCAAAAATTTACGCGCGGCAACAGAGTAAAGGGAACGACCAGTATTGACAGATGGGGAACCACCATAGTCTGGCCGGAAGGACAACCGGCGGCGATGCCGCATGTTACGCCCGAAGTCAAAGTTTTGAAAGATATCACCAAATGGCGCGAACAGGTAAAAGTTCCCGATCTTACGGCCAACTGTACGGATTGGGAAGATGCCAAAGCTTCAATCGCGGCCATTGACAAAGAACAGAATGCATCCATGTGCTTCATGGGCACGGGCATATTTGAACAGTGCCATTATCTGATGGGTTTTGAGGATACCCTCATGAACCTGATAGAAGAGCCGGAATGTATGGACGAATTGATCGAGGCCATTTTCCAGTATCGTTATACCTACGCAAAACTGTTGATTGACAACCTCCATCCGGACGCGATTCTTTCCCACGACGACTGGGGAGCGAAAGATCGAATGTTCATGCGTCCCGATGTCTGGCGCAAATTTTTCAAGGAACGTTATTACAGGTTTTATAAACTATTCCGTGACAATAACGTCTTATCGCTTCACCACGCCGACAGCTTCTGCGAACCCATCGCCGGAGACATGATAGATATTTGCATCGATGTCTGGCAGGGCGTTTTACCGCAGAACAACATCGTTAAGCTGCAAAAGGAATTCGGCGGGAAGATATTATTTATGGGCGGCATCGATTCGGCTATCGTGGACAGAGGCGACGCTACCGAGGCGACTATACGCGCTGAAACGCGCAGGGCGTGCGAAGATTACGCCCCCGGAGGGTCATTTATTCCGTGCCTGCCGTCTGGGCTGCGCAACGGCGCGATTTTCCCGGGCGTAGACGATACCATTGACGACGAGATTCGTAAAAACAGCCCCAGGTATTTTAAATATTAATTCAGAATAGCAGGCATCCTGACATGGGAGCGCAGGCCTGGGAGCGCGGGCGTCCACGCCGGCGTACAACTAAAAAAAGACGCGCGACGAAGGAGCGCTTCAATTTGGCGGTTCGCGAACCGCCCCTGCATTTGGAACGAGCGCCTTCGGCAATTTTTTTATTAATTGTACGCCGGCGTGGACGCCCGCGCTCCCAGGCCCGCGCTCCCAGGGCTCCCATGTCAGGATGACTGAATCATAAGGGAGAAACGCACTTGAACTGGTTCGTCACAATCGGCGGCATTGCTTACAACTTCGTAATAATCATCGTATGCTCGATCTACATTTTTATGAAACGCAGGCGCGAGCGTAATCACGAGGAAGACTTTTTATTCGGCGGTAAAAAGATGGGCTGGTTCGCATGCGCGGCCAGTTTGGCGCTGGCGACATTAGGCGGCGGGCATATTAACGGATTGTCCGCGCAGTCCTGGGTTTCCGGCGTGGCTTCCAACTTTTTCTGTCTTGGGGCAGGATTCTTCTTCATTATTGTTTGCCGCTACACAGGAGTCTGGTACCGCCGGATGGGATGCTCATCGGTTGCCGATCTGTTCGGAAAGATGTTCCATCCCGCGCTGATTCCTATTATAGCCGGGTTCGGCGTAGGTCATAGCTGGATGGTCTTATGCGTGGAAGTTCAGGGAATGGGCGCTGTTATTTCCTCAATGACGGGCATTCCCAATCTTGTCGGTGGACTAATAGGCGCCGCAATCGGACTGCTGTATATCATCATAGCCGGCATCGAAGAAGTAGGTCTGGTCAACGCCGTAAACGCCGTCCTGATGTATGTTTTCGGAATCATCTTACTGATCTTCATCGGCTATAATTCGTTCATCGGCGGTTGGCAGCCGATTAACGACAACCTGCTGCTGCAAAATCCCGAGCTTATACACGCTATGGGCAACCCCGTAATATTGCGCACTTATGTAATTGGAGCGTTCGTCGCCACCGCGCTGGGAATGGTTTTTGTTCAGGGAGACGTTCAGGCAGCGGCGGCCGTTCCCAATGTCAAAGTTCTGCGCAAGGCATGCATCGCGGCTATTCCGCTGAATGTGATGTTCGGAGTAATCATCATATCTTTAGGCCTGGCTTCAAGAAGCCTGGTCAACATGAACATGCTCGATGCCGCCAACGGCGCGGACGGCGTTGTCAAGCTGATCCTTACCTACATGCCCAACTGGCTGCAGATCGGCGTTATCGGCATGTTCCTTTCAGCGATGTTATCCACTTTCGCATGTATGTGCCTGGCTGTGGCAACCATGCTCAATCGCAACATACTGAACTACTTTCCCGCGTTCAAAAACATGCCCGCAAAAAAAGAAAATGCTCTCAGCCGATTGTGGATCCTTGTGGCAGGCGTCTCTTCAGCTTTCGCGGCGGTAACCATTCAAACCCAGACCAACGCCGCTCTTACCTGGGGCATGGCATGGTTTATTCCCATGTTTTTCGTATTTGTTATCGGCATGAAATGGAAGCGTTCCCGCGTCGGCACACTGGCGACTCTTATCATATGCTGGGTATTCAACATGGTGCTGACGTTCACTCCCCTTGCTGAAAAGATCGGTTTTGACGGGAATACCTACTCAGTATTTATGCTTGTTCTTTCCCTGGTACTTGGCATCACATTTACAGCTCTTGATAAAAATGCCGTTCCCAATTACCGGCAGGTATATGACGCTCAACGCGGGAAATATGACGCCATAGCCGGCGCTGATACCAATTGAAGGAGGTTATGAAATGTTTTTAGGGCCTGTTCTTACCCTGCCTTTAGGGTTCGCCGTTTTTACCTTAGCTGTGGTGTTCGTTGAAATAATTATCGGTGAAATCGCGTGGAAAACCATGGATCACCTGCCGGAAGACGAACTCGACTGGTCGGAAGGCAACCGTTTTGTCATTGAAGATGAACTGAATTAATTGGGGGGCATTCCGTGGGACTACTTGGGTTTCAGGCGATTGTATCCGTATTGATGTTTGGTTTAGCCATTGTTGGTCTTGTAGGATACTACAGGCAAAAAAAGTAATACGGACGGGAGGTTGCAGATAAGCAAGTCCGGGTATTACGCGTGGTTCAAGGGCCGTAAAATTCGGAAAGAACGCGAGATGCATACCAGGAAACTAATCATGGAAGAGTCTGAGAAAAGCCGTAGGGCCTATGGCCCCGTTAATACGGTGCAGGGGAGGCGGAAACTACTAGTGTCCAAAACAGCGGATACGAATTTAGATATATTAAAACTTAGTTAAAAATGCTGTTTCACTTATATCATCCGCAGTTATGTTTTTTATTATTACGGGAGCAAGCTCCCTAACTGAAAGCGGTAGCAAGCTACCGCACTCCATATGAATTTGCGACGCAACCATTCGAGGTTTTGCAATTACTTCCTCCATCCAAAATATTCTGGACAGCACCGGAGGAAAAATATAAAAATATTCCAAGACGGGCAACCTTATCCTGAAATTGCTGCTTTCAGGAATGTATGTGCTGTAGAATCAACTGTGATTATGCGGTTTTATTCTGTTTTGGACAGGAGTGATACGGTCCCGAAAAACGTCCTCTCAATTATGAAGCTATACTAAATTTTTAAAAAATGGAGGCTGCTTATGAAAATCACCGAAGATAAATGGAAAGAAATAGTCAAATACTATGGCGGATTTAAAAAAATTTCTATGATTGGTTCCGTCAATAGCGCTGGTCAACCAAATGTTACGCCGGTCGGGGCAATAGTTTTAAAAGAAGATTCCTCCGGCTACTATTTCGACATTTTTACTAAAGAACTCGCCAATAATCTTGAACAAAATAAAAATATATGCGTGTTATTTGCAGAGACGAGCGGTCTATTCTGGTTTAGATCTCTCTTTGCGAATCAGTGCAAAAAACCGCCCGGAATCAAGCTGATCGGTTCGGCCGGCAATAAACGTAAAGCAACAGAAGAAGAAATAAAAGTTCTGACCAGCAAGACAAAAAGCCTAAAGCTGCTAAAGGGTCACGATACTATCTTTGGCAATCTTTCTTATGTGAGAGATATCGAGTTTACCGATTACTTCACGCTAAATATTGGTAAAATGTCATTTGATTTCTGACCCCGAAGACAGGCGACACAACAATCATGAATTATCTATTTCTCAAAGGGGGTATCCTGTCCGCGCAAAGTAGGAAACAAACTTAGGGAAATGCTGATTAATTTGCCGAGCGGGATGAAGCGCAAGGCGCACGGAGCGCAGGAACCGAGGCATATATAGAAATATGTTGAGGTTACGAGCACCGCGCAACGTATCGATTCGCCTGCGCAGCGAATTAATCAGCGTTTCCTTAGACAT
>Ga0082212_10005031_pt1 | contig 18178 bp, 15 predicted proteins | sample TergutNt197P3_FD_71548 | JGI IMG/M metagenome (GOLD analysis project Ga0082212, IMG submission 71548) | Neocapritermes taracua P3 segment gut microbial communities from Petit-Saut dam, French Guiana - Nt197 P3 | ecosystem: Host-associated > Arthropoda: Insects > Digestive system > Gut ...
AAGGCGCTTTTAAGGGCTCAATGGGAAGCCATTCTCCCGTGACAGGCCGCAAAATGCCGTCCACTACCCACTTGGCAAAGCCCGAACAGTTGAGCCCACCCTGCCCGCCCTGGGCGGAAAGATCCTGCTTTTCCAGGGTGTTGATAAACACATAGTCGCCTTTTTCGTTGATGGCTCCATCGTCAAGGAAGCTAAGTTCCGGAAGCCGCGAGCGAACAGCATTGATAAAAGAGCGGCTGTCCCGGTACATGCCGGGTTGGGGCTCAAAATAACGGCGGGGGAACCTGTCTCCGGCAAGACTTAAGACATCCTCAACCGGAAGGACGTAAAGTCTCTCAAAGGGAACGGGAACAGGCAGAGAGCGAATAACGTAGCTGTCGTATATCACTATGTCCATAAGACATTTTTCATCATTAAAATGCCGGAACTGAATGTAAGTATTGAAATCGCTTTTCAAAAAAATCCGTATTCGGGAGCCTTCCGGGTTATTATCCAGCCGGCGGGTCAGAACCCAGGAGCCTTGCGCCCAACCCGGGAAGGAACCGTTCTGCTCCCGGGCAAGGATGATGGCAAATTCCTCCCGGTTTGTATTTGAGACTTCGACCCGTACCTGGATACGGCTCCCCCCCCTGAGGGTATAGTTTTCCGGCATTTTGGCAAGAACGTTGCCCGGGGTTTCCCTGAACCATGTATCTACAAGTGAAAGCCGAAGGGTGGAATCATCTTCTATCTTGCCGGTAGGCAAATCCTGGCTCCAAAGGGTTTGGCCGAAACCAATGAAAAGGAGAAGCGTAAACAGGGGAAACAATAACTTATTCATCCTCAATATCAGTATCGGCAAAATACAGCCAAATCATAATTCACCCGTATGAGATATTGTTGCGTATCCCGGTAAATTAGGGTTTGAGCCTTCGCTTGTTTTATGCTATGCTTCTCAAAGGAGGGGACAGAATGAAATATTATAGCCGCAGGCAGTTGATTTTATTTTCACTTTTAAGTGCTCTTATTGTATTGCTCTTTGCCCTGGGAATCGGGCTGTTTCAAATTCCGAAACTCAGAAACGCGCGGGCTGATACCGGTACCGCTTCCGAAGCCTATTACTCAGGCGATTCGCAGATTACATTTAAGCAGAATCGCCCAAGCGCCGTAGATTCCTTTTTTGACGAGGTTCTTCAGACAGATGTTAGCTCCCGGCTCCTCCAACGTACCACAGCGGATCTTGCTGCCTATACCGAAGAAGAACGTTTAAACATTTCAATCTACGAACAGCTCAACGCAGGGGTGGTGAATATAACCACGGAAACAGTGGCGATTAACTGGTTTTTGGAGCCTGTTCCACAGGCGGGAGGTTCCGGTTCGGGGTCCATTATAAACACAAGGGGTTATGTACTGACCAATAACCATGTGATAGAAAACGCCAACAGGGTGTTCATAAGCCTCGCCGACGGGAGCCAGTTTGAAGGGACAGTAGTCGGAACGGATCCGGAAAACGATATCGCGGTATTAAAATTCGATCCCCCCCGTGGTCTGGAACTCCAGGTCATTCCCTTCGGCAGCTCGGATAACCTCATGGTAGGCCAAAAGGTTCTGGCCATAGGCAACCCCTTCGCCCTGGAGCGGACATTGACGGTGGGTATTGTTTCGGGCCTCGGACGGCCTATTGAGATTACCACCAACCATATTATTAAAAACATGATACAAACCGACGCATCCATAAATCGCGGTAATTCGGGTGGTCCGCTCCTCAACACCCAGGGGCAGATGATAGGTATCAATACCATGATCTATTCCCCATCCGGGGGTTCTGTGGGAGTAGGATTTGCCGTGCCGATTGATACCGCGAAAAGGGTTGTGGCGGAGATAATTGAATTCGGGAAAGTCAGGCGTGGTTGGATCGACGCCACTGTGGTTCAGCTTTTTCCCTCTCTGGTGCGTTACGCCCAACTCTCGATTAATCAGGGGCTTCTGGTTTCCCGGACCCGCCGCGGCGGTCTGGCTGAAAGGGCGGGGCTCCGTCAGGGTAACGATCCGGTACAATACGGCCGGAACGTAATTTATTTGGGAGGCGACATCATCACTGCCGTTAACGGGATGCAAATCAAAAACCTGGCGGATCTTTATTCCGCCCTGGAAGACAGCAAACCGGGAGAGATCGTGCGGGTAGAAGTCAATCGCGGCGGGACTGCCCAAAGTTTTAACATAACTCTGGCGGACCGGGAAGAAGTACTTTCGCGGTAAATTATCGAATATGGACTTTATAATTACCGATGAAGAAAAAAAGACCCTCCTCGCAGAGGCCAGGGAAACAATCGCAGCGAAGCTTGAAAGACGGCAGCCGGAATACCGGCTGCCCCCTGTCCTCGAAAAGGCAATAGAAGAAGGGTCTTCCGCCCTGGCAAAACCCTGCGGGGCGTTTGTTACCCTCCACCTGAACGGAAAACTCAGGGGTTGCATCGGCAGAATGAGCGCCGTGACAGCGCTTGAAAAAACCGTCCGCACAATGGCTGTTGAAGCGGCCTTCGGTGACCCCCGCTTCCCTCCGTTAGACGCAAGTGAGTTTGGCGGAATCAGCATCGAGATTTCCGCCCTCTCGCCCATGGAACAATGTGACGATCCCCGCAGTGTAAAAGTCGGCGTTCATGGTCTCTACCTCATTCACCGTGGCCGCTCGGGGGTTCTCCTCCCCCAGGTCCCGGTTGAACAGGGCTGGAACCTGGACGAATACCTGGACTACATCTGCGTTAAAGCCGGTCTCCCCCCTCACTCCTACGAAGCCCCCGGCGCGGATCTCTACACCTTTACGGCAGTAGTCTTCGGTGAGTAGTACTCTGTATCATAAAAACTACCTTGAAAAATTCTCACGCAAAGGCGCAAAGGACACAGAGATCGCAAAGAAAAACTAATTATAATTCTTCCTCTGCGGCCTTTGCGGCCTCCGCGCCTCTGCGTGAGGATCATGCGAGTGCTATTAAGAAATAGCAGACACATCCGGTATTGAAGCGAATCCCCTTTCCAGCTCCTCATCTGTCGGAATATGATCCGTCATCGTTTTATTGTTATATGCCATGTAGGCGCTGAGATCGAAGTAGCCTGTACCGCTTAAGCCGAAGAGTATCACCTTCTTTTCTCCTGTCTTTTTACATTCAAGGGCTTCGTCAATGGCTGCCTTGATGGCGTGGGAAGATTCCGGCGCCGGGAGTATACCTTCCACCTTCATGAATTGTACCGCCGCGTCAAACACCTCGGTCTGTTTTTCAGCCCTCGCCTCCAGGTAACCGTCCTGCAAGAGTTTGGAAAGTACAGAACTCATGCCGTGGTAACGCAGACCGCCGGCGTGGTTGGCAGAAGGAATAAAGCAGTTCCCCAATGTCATCATTTTCATCAGGGGAGTTGTTCTTGCCGTGTCCCCGAAATCGTACGCATAACGGCCCCGGGTAAGCGAAGGACAGGAAGCCGGTTCCACCGCGATAAAGCGTGTATTGGATTTCCCGGCAATTTTCTCTCCCATGAAGGGGGCAATGAGTCCTCCCAGGTTGGAACCGCCGCCCGCGCAGCCGATGATGATGTCCGGCTTAATCCCGTACTTGTCCATGGCCGCTTTGGTTTCCATGCCTATGATTGACTGGTGGAGTAGCACGTGATCGAGAACACTGCCCAGAACGTAGCGGCACTTGTCAGTTTTAACCGCCATCTCAACCGCCTCGGAAATGGCGCAGCCCAGAGAGCCGCCGGTATTGGGATCATTTGCAAGAATTGCCCTGCCCGATTCAGTGGTATCCGATGGAGAAGGGATCAGATGCGCGCCGTAGGTTTCTATCAGCGCCTTGCGGTGGGGCTTTTGTTCGGAACTAACCTTGACCATATAGACAGTCAGATCCAGGCCGTAAAAACCGGCGGCCATCGCCATTGCCGTACCCCACTGCCCCGCTCCGGTTTCGGTGGTTACCGAAGTCAGCCCTTCCTCTTTGGCGTAATACGCCTGGGGCCCCGCTGAATTCAGTTTGTGTGAACCGGAAGTATTGGTCCCTTCAAATTTGTAGTAGATCTCGGCTGGGGTCCCAAGGACCTGTTCCAGAAAGTAGGCCCGAACTAACCCTGCCGGTCTATAGGCCTTGTAGAACTCCTGGATTCTATCGGGAATGGGTATCAATTGGGTAGTTACATCCAATTCCTGTTTTATAAGTTCTTTGCAGAACACCCGTTCCAGATCCGCCGGTGTTACCGGTTTTAAAGTCCCGGGATGAAGCATGGGATCCGGCTTGTTCTTCATGTCAGCGCGGAGGTTGTACCAGAACCTGGGAATCTCCTCCTCAGAAAGATAAAGTCTGGTGGGGATTTTTGTCGCCATAACGGTCTCCTTGTTTTGCCTTTTCAGGTGTATTATCCGGCTAAGCTCGCCGGATCAGATGTTTCTGTATAAAGAAACGTTTCTGTTAATAGAAACATACATGGAAAATAAAACTGTGTCAATAGAAAATCGAATTTTTTTTCAAAAAAAAATATATTTTAAAGCCGTTTCAGCATTCGCTTAAAAGCGGAATTTTCTCTTTTCATTTCCCGAGAACCTCTTGTAATTTTGCACAGGGAAATGCCCAAGGTCTTTGCAATTTCCCGCTGGGGAGTTTTCTGCTCCAATGCCTTGACCAGAGCCCAGCGGCCGGCAATGTCGGCAATTTCGGCAGGGGTCAGGAGGCAGCGTAAAAAATCTTCGATTAGGGCATTATCCTTGACCCGGGAAAGGACCTGAGCCAATTCAGCCAAATTTTCCTTCACACGTGGATCATTCGAAGTCATGGCACTATCCTCATGGAATTTTTGCCTAAAGCCGGGTTTAGAGTTTATCCGCCAGCTCAGGCAGATTAATGGCCCGGTAAATGTCTGCGGCACGCTGCCATGCTTCCGCGGATTCTTTCGTGCGGCCCGCTTTTTGAAGCACGTCCCCCATCGCCTGCCAGCTTGAAGCCAGGCCGTAGCCGTTTTCCGCCCGCCGATCAAAACGGATTGCCGTCCGGAGCGCTTCAATAGCCGCATCGTAGTTCCCGCCCATGGAACGGATGGAAGCTATGATGAACCAGTCATAGGCGGCATCCTCCAGGGTTAGTTCTTTCTCGTGAAAAGCGAGCGCGCGCCTGACCGCGCTTTCAGCTTCATCCCAGCGCCCGATTTGTTTTTCCGCCAAACCCAGGGTGACGTTCCCCACGGCGGTTGAAAACGGATCGGAGCTGACAAAAACCATTTGCCGCTGTAACTGTCCCTTAAGTTCCTCTACAGCCGCACCAATCCCGCCCGTATCGGTGTCAAGCAACGCAAGTCTTCCACGGATTATGTAAATTCGGGCAAGAGCTGCCAGAGCCCTTTCGCCCTCGGCATCCCCTTCCGAAGCGGCGCTTTCCCAGTAATCGAACGCTTCGCTGTGGTGGCCCAGAGCAAAGGTGAAGTTTCCGCGGCTTATGGAAGTTTTTATTCGCAATGGGGGATCATCGGTGCTTACCGCAAGCCGACGGGCTTCTTCCAGGATAAACAACGCTTCCTCATAACGACCGTGGCTGGCGGTATGATTAGCCAGATTTAAGTTATTTATCGCAGTATTCCGCTCAGTGAAAATTTCCTCCGGTGGTTTTGGAGCCGAGGAACAGCCGGAAAAACTCAACATCGTAAAAATAATAACTACTGGAAAAAAGCTCACGCAAAGGCGCAAAGGCGCAAAGGAGGGAATAGGGAATAGTGAATAGGGAGCTGGGAGTTTATGTTCTTCATTTTCCATTCCCCATTTTCTATTCCCCACTCCCCACTCCCCATTCCCCAATTTCATATTCAACTCCTAAAACCGTATATCCCGGGGTCTTGTATCACTGCTCTGGGTTTCCAGCCTTTGAGGGACCCCTCCCCTGAGCAGGGGATTATTGAGTAAAGCTGTCATAGTATCTTCGGCCGACTGCAAAGTTACACGAACATCCGCCAGCAACCCTGCCACTTGCGGAAGCTGCGAGGGAATGAAAGCTATTGTTCTGTCCAGGTTCTTAAGCATGGCAGAAATTGATCCAAGGATATCTACCAGGCCTTGATACACTTCCTTGTCTGTATCGAGCACCGAATACAAGAGACCGTCAGGCTCTGTCAGCTCAGTTGTAAGATCATCGATATTTGCCAGAATGGGTTGTATATCCGCAAGGAGATCATTAAGCATCTCCATCACCGTGGCGGGAAGACTCTCAACCCCGGTCAATGTTCTGTTGAGGCTGCGTATAGCCTGGCCGATCTCTGTCTCGTCTGTCCCCGGCCCGAGGGCTGTGTCCAGATGGGCTAGGAGGGAGTTTACATTAGCCATTAAATCACCAAGACTGTCGCCACCTGGAGTTTCTATTACAAGCCCCTGGCGCTCCAATTCTCTTGCCTGGGCAGATCCTTTCACAGGCAGAGTTGATTTCTCTTCAAGTATCTCTCCCCTTCCTGCATGGAAGAGAAGGGAACTGCTCAGGGGGCTGCTGCTTAGTTCCATAACCGAACCTTTTTTTACCCGATCCGTATATTCTTCGTGAATAATGAAGATAACTTCCACTTCATCATCCCCGGTTATGTCATTCCGTGTAAGTTTGAATTCTTTTACACCCCCGATAGTAAAACCTCTGTACTGAACAGGCATGTTTGCGCTTAATCCGCCGGCGGAACTAAGATAGGTCTTAAATGAAACATCTTTTTTGAACCAGCGTTGAGACCGTCCGAGCATCAGAATAATAAATACCAGGGAGACCAAAGAAAGGATAACAAAAAATCCAACAATCTGATCTGCAAACCGAATCTTAAACTTCATATTTTTACAGTCCTACTTTAACGAATTTCCTCATGATGCAATACCCCTCTCTATATGCTGGGCAAGATCCTCATCCTTTTCTATCTGTTCACGGGAGAAAACAGTCGAGAATTCCCCTCCGATGATCATAATTATGTAATCGGAAAGACTTTTGATAATCCGAAAATCGTGGCTCACAAAAATCACCGTATTCTGTTCATTCTGATGACGTCGGACAAGCTCAATAAGCCTTTTGGCCGCGTATTCGTCCAATGATTCGGTCCATTCGTCAAGGAACAATACCCTGGGCTTGCACATCAGAGCCCGGCCGAAGGCGATGAGTTTCTGCTCTCCCATGGAAAGCTGGGAGGGCCGGATCATAAGATCCCGCTTATACCCCACTTCTTTCAGCACCTCATTGATGCGGTTTTTCCGCTCTGATACAGGCATATCGGGAAAGTGAATCCGCAGGGGCAGCTCCAGTATCTGGAAAAGGTTCTGGTTCGCCCAGAGGGCGGAATCCTGAAAAACCATGGCCGCCTCTTTACGAAAATCAAGGTTTTCCCTGCGGTTCATGGCAAAAATATCCATGCCCCGAAAACTAACATCTCCCTCACTGGGAACCAAAAGACCGGCCGACAACTTTAAAACTGTACTTTTTCCGCTTCCCGAAGGTCCTACCAGGGCAGTGGTTTTCCCTTCCTCAAATTGGTAGGAGAAATTCTGCACGATAAGCCGGTTTTGTGCGGAAAAAGAAACATTTTTTAACTCGACGATCCCGGCCACTATCCAACCCCTGAACTTTTATAATATATAATACATCACGGAAAGCAGAATATCCAGAATAATACAGATCCCAAAAGCCGAGCCGACGGATTTCAGCCCTGCGACAGGTATCTCTGTACTGGCCCGTTCCACCTCAAGACCACGAATGATAGCAACCACGGAAATGATCATTCCGAATCCTATGCTCTTAATTACGGAAAGAAACAGATCGGCAAGGGTTAAGTGCTCCAGGAGGTAGGAAAAATAAACCGAAGCCGGTAGAGGTGTAAAAAGCTGGGCTACAGCATAGGAACCGGCAAGACCGAATATATTGAAAAAGATATTCAGCATGAAAAGCGAGATGGTAACCCCCAAAAACCGGGGAACCGCCAGATGTTCGATAGGATCAACACCAACGGATATATAAGCTTCTACTTCATGGGAAATGACCATTCCCGCCACCTCAGTGGCGATGGCCGTGGCCGAGCGGGCGATGATTATGAAAGCCGTTAGGAGGGGGCCCAGTTCCCGCATAACAATAGTGATGAGAAGGGTGTAAATCAGTCGTTCCTGCGAGAAAGAAGCCAGGATGGGCATGCCCATAATAATTACCGCAGCCCCGATACCCAGGGCCAAAAGGGACGCAATTCCAAGAGCTTCCACGAAAGTAAAGAGAATCTGCATTGTCAGTATTTTATAAGCCGCCTGACCCCGGCGTATAAAATAGCCTACCCCTTTCAGGACACGCGCGAAAAAGCCCAAGTTATAAAATACCGATTTGAAATACGTTACCATGGCCTGATCCGATTCCCTACTCCCTACTCCCTACTCCCCATTCCCTACTCCCCATTCCCAATAGTATAGCAAACACCTGTCAAAAAAAGAACATATTTTTCCAGGTAGTTTGTATTATTCGTTGATCCGCCTTCTCGCCCTTATGGGCCGCAGATCCTCCTCGCTCACCAATGCCGGATCGTCCACCCCAACAGGCAATTCTCTGCCTTCTTCCTGTTCCACTTCTTCTTCCTCAAAAAACTCATGCTGGGGCGGGTCGGTGTAAACAGGTTCTTCAAAAGCGCTCCCCCCCCTCTCGCCAGTATGTCCGAGCCTTGCGGTTATAAGCTTCGTGACGCCCGACTCTTCCATAGTTACACCGAGCAGGGTATGCGCACAACCTACGGTTCTTTTATTGTGGGTAATAATGATGAACTGACTTCTGCGGCTGAACTCCCGCAGAAGCTGGGTAAAACGGCCAACGTTTTCTTCATCGAGCGCGGCGTCAATTTCGTCCAGGAGGCAAAAGGGCGAAGGCTTCACAAGGTAGGTGGCGAAGAGCAGGGCAACCGCTGTCATCGATCGTTCACCGCCCGAAAGGAGGTTGATGTTTTCCAGCTTCTTCCCCGGCGGCTGAGCGAAGATTTCGATCCCCGATTCAAGCACATGGTTCCGGTCCAGAAGACGCAGTTCTGCCCTGCCGCCGCCGAAAAGCCTGCGGAACATATTGTGAAAATTCTTTTTAATTTTATCGTACGTAGCCATGAAGAGGGCAGATGACTCGGTCCTGATCTCCGTTGTGAGTTTTTCAAGATCCACCCTGGCAGCGGCAAGATCGGCGAGTTGGCCTGAAAGGAAATCGTAACGCTCCTTTGTTTCGGCAAATTCCTCAGGGGCCGCCAGGTTCACCGTTCCCAGATCTTTCAGAGCCTGCCTGCCCCGGGTGAGTTGTTCCCGAAGTTCCCCGGTTGGGGCGGTGATGGTATAGATCCGCTCTTCAAACTCCATGAGGTCACGGGAATGGGTCTCGCGGAAGTTATCCTGTATGTTTTTTATTTCCATTTCGGATTGAACCAAATCCAGGTTTATCTTTTCCAGGGCTTCCTGGGTTTTTGTCAGTTCCATCATGCGCTTCCGGATGCTGTCCTGGGTTCCCGCGACATCTCCGTTTTTAGCGGTGATTTCCTTCTCCAGCTCTTCCAGATCGCTATTTAATTGCTTTGCTCTGCCATCAATGTTGGCAATTTCTTTTTCGGCGTTCGCTATGCGCTCGTTTATCTCTTCAACGCGCTTGCGATTGGCAAAGAGTTCCTCCCGCACGGTATAGAGGAGGTTCTCCTGGCCCGCAAGTTCCCGGCGGATGAGCCGCCCCTGGTCTTCCGCGGCTTCTGCCTGCGTTGCCATCTTCATGCGGTTAACCCTTAAGTCTTCCAGCGTGCTGCGGTACTCGTTTATCTTGCCACCCAGATCTTCGTTGTGTTTCCTTAAATCCGCTATCTGCTCGCGCCTCTCTAAAACCCTCTCCCTATATGACCGTATCTCCGTATCCAGGGTCCGCTTCCTGGTGATGATCCCTTCCGGCGCGAGAAAGTCATCGAGAAAAGAAGGTGAACTCTTCCGGTAAGCCTCGAAAAGCGAGAGTGCCTTGTCCGCCCTGCCCGCGGCTTCAGCCAGCCCAGTGGCGAGGCTTTCTGCCACGCGCTTTAGCTCTTCGGCGCCAGGCGGCTTTCCCCCGGATTTAGCACGTGCCGCCGCTGCGGAAAGGTCCCGGATGAGAGCTTCCCTCCCCGAGAGAGTTGTTTTAAGCAGGGTAAGTGTCTCACTTAAAGCGGCCTCGGAATTCCGCCTTTCCGCAGCGGAATAGCCAGCCTCCCTTAAGCCCGCGTCCAGAGCAGCGACAATGTCGTCGGTAATAGCCTCGAGTTCCCTTTCTTTTCCTGCTCTTTCCAGTTCCAGCCTGTGGATATCTTCTTCGTTTTTACGAACCGATTTTTCGTTTTCTGCAATCAAGGTCGCGGTTAGCTGGATGTTACCTTCAAAAGAACGAATATTGTCTTCTATGGAGGTAACTTTCTTCCGCATGTCCATAACCACCGCGTCCTGTTCCTGGGCGTCTTTGGTAAGTTCTTCAACTTTAATTTTTGCCGCGTTTTCCCAGCCTTCGTTCAGGGCTATCTTCGCCTTGGTGTCACTCCGCTGCTCCGAAAGCAGGCGAATTTCCTTTTCCCTGGCGTTTTTTTCCACTGCAAGGCCGTAGATGTTCTTCTGATGTTCCGCGAGCCGTCCTTCCAGGGAGTTAACGAGATCCATGTTTTCTTCCAGAGCTTTGTTGGCGGTTTCTATCTCTTCCCTGACCGCATCTCTCTCTCTCGTCTTTTTTTCCAGAATCCCACGCTTGTTATCCCGTTCGTAACGGAAACTTTTGAGTCGCAGGAGCTGGATATCCAGCTCATATTGGAAAACCTCGGTTTTAAGGGCCCGGTATTTCATGGTTTTTTCGGATTGAATGCGAAGTGTGTCGTAGGAACGCTTCACTTCCCCTAAAATACCCTCAACCTGGCGCATGTTTTCTTCGGTCTTCGCGAGTTTCCGCTCCGCTTCCGCGCCTCTCACCCTGAACTTGGTGATTCCGGCCGCTTCTTCAAAGAGGTAGCGTCTCTCTTCCGGTTTGGAAGAGAGAATTTGATCGATTTTGCCTTGTTCCATCACCGAGTAGGCGGTCTTTCCCACACCTGTATCCCAAAAGAGTTCCCGCACCTCTTTAAGACGCACCGGCGCGGAATTTATGAAATACTCGCTTTCCCCGGAACGGAAGAGCCTTCGCTTTACTTCGATTTCCGGCACATCCAGGGGAAGGAGTCCGGTGTCGTTACCCAGGGTGAGTACCACTTCGGCAACGTTCAGCGCCTTGCGGCTTTCCGTGCCGTTAAAGATCACGTCTTCCATTTTTTCGGCCCGCATTGCCCGGGACGCCTGCTCCCCCAGCGCCCATTTGACCGCGTCAACCACATTAGACTTACCGCAGCCGTTGGGCCCCAGGAGGGCGGTTATCCCATCGGCAAATTCCACCCTGGTCTTATCGGGAAAAGATTTAAAACCAAATATATCAAGACTCTTTAAAAACAAGATGTCACTCCACGTCTATTCACGCTATATCAGGCCCTCACTTTAACATTTTACAAGAGGACCGTTCAAGCAATTTTCTTCCCGGATTATAAAATTTCTTCTTTTTTTCAAAATTCCTAGAAATCGGACGCTTTATTAAGCGCGGCCTAAATCATTCTTTCAAAGGTAAAAGCTTTACTTGGCCGCACGCCGTGATACCTTATTTCAACAATGCGCTCGATGTCTCGCGCACTTTATTGGGCGCGGCCTGAATCATTCTCTCAAAGGTAAAAGTTATATTGGGCCGCACGCCATGATACCTGGTAACAACAACGCGCTCGACGTCTCGCGCGCTTTTTTGGGCGGGGCGTAGCCCCGGTGTAATGCAATATCTCTCTTAGTTCTCACCGATATCTCCAGGTGCGGAAACGGGGCACCCCGTAGGACAGATTCGCTGGCCTATGGGGTGGATTTCCGCACCTGGGCATATCGTGACAACAATCAATTTTCTTGACATTTAGCCGAATCCGTTCTATACTATACGGATAAAATAACCCATAAGGGAGGCCAGCAGATGGCAAAAGTAGAGCTAAAAGGTGTCAGTAAGGTATTTGACGGTAATGTCCGCGCGGTGGATAATGCCAACATTGTGGTTGATGACAAGGAATTCGTTGTTCTTGTAGGGCCTTCGGGCTGCGGAAAGTCCACGACTCTCCGAATGGTTGCGGGCCTTGAGGATATAACCGAAGGGGAAATCTACATCGACGGCGAATTAATGAACGATGTTCCTCCGAAAGACAGGAATATCGCCATGGTATTCCAGAATTATGCCCTTTATCCCCACATGACGGTGTACGAAAACATGGCTTTCGGCCTCAGAATAAAAAAAGTCGAAAAATCTGAAATCGATCGTCGTGTCCACGAAGCGGCGAAGACCCTGGATATCGAAAAACTCCTGGACAGGAAGCCGAAGGCCCTTTCAGGCGGCCAGCGACAGCGCGTAGCCGTCGGACGGGCGATAGTCCGCAACCCCAAAGTCTTCCTTTTTGACGAACCCCTTTCCAACCTGGACGCCAAACTCCGGGTACAGATGCGGGCGGAACTTTCCGATTTGCACCTGCGGCTCAATGCAACCATGATCTACGTTACCCACGACCAGGTGGAAGCCATGACCATGGCAAGTAAAATCGTTGTCATGAAAGACGGAAAGGTTCAGCAGATCGGCTCTCCCCTCTACCTGTACAATCATCCGGTCAATAAGTTCGTTGCCGGCTTCATTGGTTCACCGCCCATGAACTTCCTTACCGTTAAAGTCCTGGAAGAAAGCGGCGGAGTGGTTCTGGACGAAGGTTCTTTCAAAGTCAAGCCTGCGGCTGCCCACATGCAATACCTGAAAAATTACGTGGGCAAGGAAGTGTTTTTTGGCATCAGGCCCGAAGACCTCAGCTACACCGAAAATACCGGAGACAATAATATCCCCGCGAAGGTCACTGTTGTTGAACCCCTGGGCGCCGACATCCACCTCTGGCTTACAACAGCTACTCAACCCCTGGTAGCCCGCACAGAACCCAGTCATACGTTCAAGGTAGGAGACGCAGCCAACTTTATTCCCCGTATGGAAAAGGCCCGGTACTTCGACAAGGAGACAGAGCTTTCCATCCTGGCAGAATTGGACGAAGCCGCCGGACAATAACCCTGCCGTCACATTGCCCATGTACGGAAATCCCACCCAATAACGCGCGCGAATCGGTGTGCGCGTTATTGTAAAATCGAAGTATGGCGTAGGGTCTAGTAACCACCTCCTTTTGTGACCATGTTATAAAGCCCCCATAGGCTACCAAAGCTACCCTATAGACAAGGTCTTTTACTAGGAAATATTTAATTTGCAGGACACCAGGGAAGTAAGATAATGACATCCAAAGAACGGATAATTGCAGCGTTAAATATGGAACAACCCGATAAAACGCCCATTGATATCGGAGGCACCACGTTAACGGGGATCAGCGCGTCTGTGCTTTACAAACTGAGATTGAAATACGGAAGGAATGAGCCGGTAAAGATATTTGATCCGTATCAGATGCTTGGCCTGGTTGACGAACAGGATGTTCTGCATTTTAAGGGTGATGTCATCGGTATTTTTAATCCGCTAACCATGTTTGGTTATATCAATGAAAACTGGAAAAGCTGGACGATGCCTGACAGAACACCAGCTATGGTCTCTGAACATTTCCGGCTGACCGAGGACGAAAAGTATTACTATATCCATCCGCAGGGCGACCTGGGCGTTCCCCCAAGCGGGAATATGCCAAAAAGCAATGGTCACTATTTTGACTTTATCGAAAGGAATTCGCCATTTAGTGAGGACGAGTTAGACGCAAGTCTGGATTTCGGCGGGCAATTCAGGATATATGACGACAAAATACTCAAGATGTTTCAGGCACAGGCAGAGCATTATCAGCGTAACACTGATCTGGCCATGGTGTTGATGTTTCAGGGTTGTTCCATTGGTTCCACTTCACTCATGTATGGAGCGGGCATGAAACAGGTTCAGGGGATCCGGAATTTAAACGATTGGCTCATGGCGTATCATCTCTACCCGCAATATTTCAAGGATATATTTGAAATACAGACGAGCGCTGGCCTTAAAAACCTGGAACTGCTGCGCCAGGCTGTCGGAGACAAGCCACAGGCGGTGTTGATCAGCTCGACTGATTTTGGAACACAAAGAGGCCCCCTGATCTCTCAGGAGCACTTTAGGGAGTTTATCGTGCCGTATTACAGACGCGTTAACGACTGGGTTCATAAGAACACCAAATGGAAAACGCTCTACCATTGCTGTGGTTCCATGTCGGTTTTTCTGGACGACATGATTGATTGCGGCGTTGACTGTATCAACCCCGTGCAATGTGAAGCCGCAGACATGGATCCGGTTATGCTTAAAGAAAAATACGGAAAACGGATTGTATTCTGGGGCGGAGGGGTAGACAGCCAAACCACACTGGCGTTTGGAAGCCCTGACGATGTTGAGGCGCAAGCCCGGCAACGAGCCGGAATTTTCAGTCCGGAAAGTGGGTTTGTATTCTCAACCGTACATAATATTCAGCCGACAGCGCCGATGGAAAATATTGAGCGTTTGGTCCAGGTTATACAGGAAGGACTCTGATTCTCCAATGCGTCTTACTTCAACCCCAACGCTTTTTCAAATGTTTCCCTTGGATTCACCTGCTTTGGATTCAGGGTCTTTGCCGCGGCGATAAACTTTGCGAGATCCTGCCCTGACCTTGCGTAAAGGTCCTTAAAGTAATTGTCTTCTTCATGATAAAGCCGGTAGAGATCCAGATACGCGTTATTAACAGGTAGCTCGCTGAATCCCCGGTAGTTATCGGTTTGAAAAAGAGCATCGTAGTTTTGGTCAAAAGCAGCTTTTGCACCTTTTATAATATCTTCTTTCCTTAACAGCTTTTCTTCCCTGGATATATTGCTTTTATAAAGATCGTCAAGCTCGGTTATGAGCCCGCGGATAAAGGCATAATATTCTGCTCTGTCCGCTTTAAGGGCCTCAGCATCCGAATCAAGCACCGGCGATCCTGACCTTTCCATATAGATCCGCCCGCCTTCGACCCCTACAAATTGCGCAAGCTCTTCGTTAAATTGACTTTGATTTTTTATATACACGGTTGCATGGAAGAGCTCATGGATTATAAGATCAGCAAGTACTTCGCCGGAATACTTTTTCATGTAGGAATACAGGGGATCCCGAAACCAGCCCAGAGTACTAAACGCCTCTACGCCTCTTACCCACACATCGAGATCTTTTTTTTCCAGTTTTGCCCGCTCTTTCCGGGCGTCTTTAACCGCAAAAAAACCCTTGTAAGGAACCTTACCAACTACCGGGAACCACCACTCGTGACGGGTAAAGGAATCCTTCGCGGAAGCTGAAACCACAGCCGCAAGGTAATCCCGGTCAAGTTCCACATAACGGGTATAGTTTTTGCTTTCCTTAAGGCCCAGCTCCTCCATGGCAAAGCGGCGAATATCCTCGACCTTTTGAACAAAAATAATATCCTCTTCCGGAGCAGTATCATTTTTGGACAACTCTTCAAGAGGGACAGCCCGGCCAAGGTAACCAAGCATGGTTGTCCCCTGCTTCAGAGTATAACAGCCGGAACTGATGATCGAAGTTCCAAGCAATAAAACAGCGGCGATAACAACAGGCAGATTCGGGCAGAGCCAGGCAAGAATGGATTTCATGACACAGCCATTAAACGCAAATGTCAACCCAGCCCTTACTCTGCGAGTATTCCTCCAATTCCGGAAGTGTCAGCTCTATCGCGGAGTTACCGCTGCCGCATGCGGGAAAAACGGTTTCAAATCGTTTCATGGAATTGTCCAGGTATACATCTACACCCGGCGGAAGGGCGAAGGGACAAACGCCGCCGACCGCGTGACCTGTGAATTCAAGAGCTTCTTCGGAGTTTAACATTCTGGCTTTGAAATTAAACTGGTTTTTAAACTTATGATTTTCAAGCTTAACGTCTCCCGCGGTAACAACAACGAATGCGCTATTGTTTTGGCCTCTTAGCGATATGCTCTTTGCAATTCTGGCAGGTATCACTCCCAGAGCCAAAGCGGCGAGTTCCACCGTAGCTGTAGAAATTTCCATTTCAATAATATCGTTCTCCCTGTTCCAGCGACTTAAGTATGTGCGTACCTGTTCGATTGACACGTATTCTTCCTTGTATTGCGGCGTTTCTTATGAGACATGGTAATTGTAAATTTTAGTGATGTCAATAAAACGGTAAAAAAGCCGGATTTTTTGAGATAAATCAAAGCACGACGCATCCCAGTGCAGTAATAGGGTATGAAAAACATAATTGTCAGTGTCGTTTTTATCCTTCTCCTGGCGGGTTGTGAAGGCGTTGGTTCACGAGCTGCCCCGGAGTCGAAAGAATTTACCGTTATGGTATGGAATGTCCAGAATCTCTTTGACGGAGAGGAAAACGGGTACGAATACGCCGAATTCCGTGAGGAGGCAGGGTGGACGCAAGAAAAATACCGGGCCAGGATTGTGGCAATATCCCAGGCGATAGGTTTGACAGCTGATATAGCTGCGATTCCGGACTTGATCGGTCTTGTGGAGGTTGAGAATGGGGGAGTTCTTGATGATCTTTGCAAAGGCTCCCTCTCAAAACACGAATACAGATGGACCGCCTTCGCGAACCTTCCCGGCTCAGCCCTGGGGATAGGCATTTTAAGCCGCTTCCCCCTGAAAGACGCAAGGGCACATTCAATCACAGCCGGGAAGGAAACCGCCCCCCGGCCGGTACTGGAAGTGAGGGTTGAGCCACGGGGGAAGCCGCTGGTTTTTCTTCTTTGCCACTGGAAATCGAAACTGGGAAACGATACCGAAGCTTTAAGAAGAGCCTCTGCCAGGGTAATACAGCGGCGGCTTTGCGAGTTAAAAAAAACCGAGCCGGAAACACCTGTAATTGTAATGGGGGATTTGAACGAGAACTACGACGAGTTCTACCGCGAATTGCAGTACAGCGCCCTGCTTCCGGACGATCCGGACGCGGTGGGATTGGCCGAACAATCTTTTTTGGGGCGTGACTTCCTTGTCCTGAGCGCAAAGAAACCGCCGCGTTCCCTCTACGTAGAAAATATCCCCGCGCTCTATTCACCCTGGGAAGAGGAATTGGAAAGCGGTTCGTACTATTACAAGGGGAATTGGGAAACCATCGATCACTTTCTGCTTTCGGAGGGAGCTTTTAATGATTCAGGGTGGGAATACTCCGGTTTCAGGGTACTCAACGAGGAGCCCTTTGCCAACTCTAAAGGCACCCCCAATATCTACGCAATCAAGAGCGGTAAGGGCTTGAGTGATCATCTTCCGCTTTTACTGTTTCTCAGAGATTTGTCAGGAGATTAGGATCTTTCCGTTAGTTTTCCGGCAAGACGCTTTTATCCAAAAGACCTCACGCAGAGACGCAGGGGACACAGAAGACGCAGAGGAAGAATTAATAATTAGTCTTTCTTTGCGTCCTTTGCGATCTCTGTGCCTTTGTGTGAGATCTTTTTCAAATTAGCTTTTTTCCAAAAGACCTCACGCAGAGCAAGTACTTATCAAAGGGCTTTATCCAGGAGTTCACAGCAAAGCCGGATATATTCACGACAGTTTTCTTTAAGGTTATGTTCCTTATAGTACTTCTGTCCTTCTTCGCTCAGAAGATCACAGTTCAAAAGGTCCCGGCATTTTGTTGTTCCCTTTGCTTCGGTAAACCCGTTAAGAAAGTGCCGGACATTTGCATACACCGCATTGATCTTGTCCCGGCCGTCCCCCTCCCCAAAATCCGAGGAAAGGCCCAGTACCATGATCGCGCCAGTTACAGCCCCGCATACATCTTGCGTTCGGCCCATCCCTCCGCCGAACCCAACTGCAAGAGAAAGAGCCTGGTTTTTGTCTATTCCGAAGTCTTCGGCATAGGCGGTAAACACCGACTGGGCACAGTTATAGGTTTCAAAAAGTTTTATTGCGGTTTCAGCTTTACTCATTTTCTCCATCCTAAAGTTCCAGATCTCTCGACATTGCTTTTCTTACGGCGTAGAAGATAAATTCGTCAAATTTCATGCCTGGTGTTTGTCTGCCGTCACGGAAACGCACGGACACGGTTCCTTCTTTTTCTTCCTTTTCACCTACAACCAGCATGTAGGGGATCTTACGGTTCTGGCAATCCCTGATTTTGG
>Ga0082212_10005032_pt1 | contig 18178 bp, 15 predicted proteins | sample TergutNt197P3_FD_71548 | JGI IMG/M metagenome (GOLD analysis project Ga0082212, IMG submission 71548) | Neocapritermes taracua P3 segment gut microbial communities from Petit-Saut dam, French Guiana - Nt197 P3 | ecosystem: Host-associated > Arthropoda: Insects > Digestive system > Gut ...
TAGGAAACACTCGCCGGATCTTCGCCGGCCAAAACCACGGCCAGACAGGGGACAACGCCTTTTTCACGGAGAACCGCCGTGCGCCGTTTTACCTCTTCCCGGACTTTTTGCCCGATCGCCTTTCCGTCAATAATAACCGCCGCCATAACTTCCCGTTAATTATGACGCATTATTGTAAACTTGGAAAGACGGACGGGGTTCTTCAATTTACCGTACTTGACACCTGATTTTCGGCATGGTAAAAAAATGCGGTATGTTTGAAATCATTGAATTCAACAAATCGGCTTTCAGGCACGTCAGTGAGGAGGACATACGGTGGGCTTTCTTTCATTATCTGTATGACGGCCCGTTGGAGGACATGGAAAACAAATATATCCGCCTGGGATTTGACCGGGCTGGCAATTTGCTGGAAATCATGTACAATGAAATAGACGAACATTCCGTGAATATATTTCACGCAATGAAGTGCCAGAGTGTTTATTATGCTTTGTTGAACAGATAGGAGTTACAATGCCGAGAATGACCGAAGAAGAAGCCTGGGCTCTTGATGATATGGTTACCAAAAATCCACCCCGTGTAGATCCCTCGAAAGCTCGTCATGTGGTGCGAATGGTTGCACTTGACGATTTTTCCGCCAGTTACCTTATGTCTGTTTCCAACTCAACCCATAAAACGCCGTCTGAAATAATTAATGAAATGGTGCGTGAAAAAGCCGCTGTTGTCGCTTCAATATGAAAGTCACCGAATTTTTTAACCTTTGTACAATTCGCACAAAACTAGAAAACGTCCCTGCACGGCGTTTATTGTAATTTCTTTTTCAACGGCGATATTACTCAGGCTGTACAGCCCTCTTTTCCATTGCACGTTAACCAAAGGCCACTTTAACCCACGGCTTTCTGCTTTCCAAGGCCCTTCGGCGAGGGGAAACACCGAAACCAGGCTGTCACTTGTGACAGCACTCTCCAGTTCAAGGGGCATTTTTAAATTTCCCGAATCCCCCGCACCCTCTATGCAGTAAATATCTTCTTTGGCGGTGATCCACCTGCGGGGGGGGAAATCCCTTTCAAACATATCCCGTATGCCGAACAGGTGATCGATCCGGCCGCCGCCGCCGCCGATGATCCATATTTTATCGCAGCCGTTTTCACGAAGAAGGTTAAAGGCCAGTTCGGTATCGGAGAGATCCTTGTCGGCACTATGACGGATAACGGTTTCGGGATCGTACCGGCTCAGGCGGCTTTCGCCATCGAAAGATGGTGCGTCGTCAAAAGACGGCTTGCCGTCTACAGAATCCATGTCGCCGATAATCCGGTCCGGTTTCAGCCCCGCCGCTTCGGCAAGGAGTAGCCCTGAGTCGGCGGCAACGGTGAAGATATGTTCAGTACCTTTTTTGTCTTTTAATAATGCTTCAAAAATTCGCCTGATTGTTTCCGGTGCAGGCCCTTCGCCTCCGGTAAAGATAACGCCCGGTTGTGTTGTCACAAATGCCGATGGGGACAATCCACACCGCACGAATGGCTGCTCGGGCAGACATCTGTTTTTTTTGATTTTTTGCCTTTAAAATATACGGGCGCGGATTTATAAACTACCTCTAGTTCGTGCGATCCGCATTCTGGGCAGGGTATCCGCCGCTCCGCCCTGTCCGACATTGAAGACATGGTTTGAAACTCGTTATTGCAATCGGTGCAGCGCAAATCATAAGACGGCATCCTGATTCCTCCAGTGAAATTATCGTATCAATCGTATCGTAATCAGTCAATATACTTCCAATTTTATACCGACGCTTATCTTTCTGTTCTTTTTTTGCAATCAATGAGTGTATATATGTCGGCAAGCTGTTTGGGGGTAGTTATGTCGAATACCACAGGAAAGGTAAGCACCTTGCCCATTGTCTTGGCATCACGAATCAGTTGTTTTGTTTTTTCACTGACATCGGCTCTGAGTGCTTCTTTGCGGTTTTTTTCCTTGAACCAAACCGCCACGCTAAAATATCCTTCACAAACATGGAGCCAGTAGAGATTTTTTTCTTTTTTTGTTCCACGCGGTGTTGTCCACCAATGTTGTCCTCTTGCGAACCATGCCTTGTGGGGTGTGTACCATTGCCACTCCTGCTCTATCTCTAAACCGGGCAAGGCATTCTGGAATGTTTCGTATGCGGCGTAACTGCTGCCAAGTACTTGTTCCAGTACTTCGTTTGTCGGTGTCACTTCGGGTTCTCTTAGCCGAAGTTTCTCGTTGTTGTTCATTTTACTCCTTCAAGTTGTGCTGTCATATTAGCATAATCTATAACAAATTGCATATCTTTACTGTATAATGCCGTATGGTTTTTATCCCGCCGGTACTCAAGGAAATCGCCGCACTTTTTTCTGCAAAGGGCAGGGAGATCTGCCTTGTCGGAGGTGCGGTGCGCGATATGTTGCTGGGGAAAAAACCCAAAGACTGGGACCTCGCCACCAATGCCCTTCCTGGGGAGGTGAGGGAAATTTTCCAAAAGGCGAGGCCGAGGGGCAGGGTGATTCCAACCGGCATCAAACACGGAACGGTAACAGTTCTGTACCGGGAACTGAGTTTGGAAATTACCACCTATCGAACTGAGGCGGGTTATACCGACGGCCGCAGGCCCGACGAGGTGAGTTATACCGCAAACATTGAAGAGGATCTTTCCCGCCGCGATTTTACCATGAACGCCGTAGCCCTGCGGCTTCCCAAAGGCGAAATGATCGATTTCTTCGGCGGGGAAGCCGATCTTAAGGCCGGTATTATCCGCTGTGTGGGGGACCCTGCGGAACGTTTTGCCGAAGACGGGTTGCGCCCGCTGCGGGCGGTGCGTTTTGCCGCCCAGCTTTCCTTCGATTTGGAAAAGCAGACCCTTGCCGCCATTCCGGGCGCTCTGGAAACAAGTGCGAAAGTTTCGGCGGAACGGGTGAAGGACGAGATCGATAAAATTATCGATTCGGCTAAACCGTCACGGGCTTTTTTGTTAATGGAACAAACAGGGCTGCTCAAACTGTTCCTGCCTGAACTTGCCGGCTGCCGGGGAATCGATCAAAAAGGTTTTCACCGTTTCGATGTTTTGGATCATTCCCTGCTTGCCTGCGATTACGCCGCCGGGAAACAGTACCCCCGGGATGTGGTTTTGGCAGCCCTGTTACACGACACCGGAAAAGTTTCCACCCGAAAAATGGACGAAAGCGGCGTTTGGACTTTTTACCGGCATGAGGCCGAATCGGAAAAGATCGCCCGTTCCGTTCTCGGGCGGCTCCGGTACCCGAATGCGGTTATCGATTCGGTTTGCCATCTTGTAAAGGAACACATGTTCCACTACACGGATGAATGGAACGATGCGGCTGTCCGTCGTTTTATCGTCCGTATTGGCGAAGAAAACCTCGAAAAAATGTATCAGTTACGCAGGGCCGACGCATACGCCACGGCCGGACAGGAACCGGCTCCGGATTTCCTGTTGCCCCTTACCTACAGGGTGGAAAAAGTCCTTAACGAGAGCCGCGCTCTATCTTTAAAAGACATTGCCGTTTCCGGAAAAGACCTTATCGCAATCGGTATTAAACCGGGGAAACACCTGGGCGTTATCCTCAACGAACTTCTTGAAACCGTATTGGACGATCCCGAACAAAACACACGGGAGGCATTGTTAAACATCGCCGGAAAAATGAATGAGAAATTTGGAATGATGAATCCTCATTCCTAATTCCTCATTTCTAATTTTCTTTACTCCACCTTGAACCGCGAAACTTCCTTTATCAAGAGGTCGATGTTCTCCCTGTTTTTCCCGCTCAATTCATTGATTCGGTGAACCGCAATATTGATCTGCTCCGCTCCCGTGGCCATCTCGTTCATGCCCCAGGTGATCTCCTGGGTGGCCTTTTCCAAAGTCTCGCTTTCCCGTATCACCTCTCTGGAACCTTCAAGCATTTCTACTGAGCCGTGCTTTACCTGCATAGTTATTTCATTGAGGTGTCCGACAGCTTCCAGTATCTGCTTGGACCCCTGTCCCTGTTCCTCCATTGCGTTACGGATGTTCATCTCCTGCTCCGCCACAGTTTTTACACCCGAATCAATGGCCTCAAATTTGGCCAGTACATTATCCGTTGAGCGGCTGATCTTGTCGATTGACGATTTAATTTTTTTCAATACCGTGCTGATTGTTTTTGACTGCACGGAGGAACTTTCCGCCAGTTTGCGGATCTCGTCTGCTACAACGGCAAAGCCCTTGCCTGTATCGCCTGCATGGGCGGCCTCTATGGCGGCGTTCATAGAGAGCAGATTGGTTTGTGTGGCGATATTTTGCATCACCGAATTTATCTCCAAAAGACCCTCGGATTCCTTTGCGATTTCCTGAATATCCGCTGCCACTTCCTGTATTCCGGCACGGCCCACTTCTGAAGCCGATGTCAGATCGGAAACGTTTTCGCTGTTTTTGATGAGAGTTTGGGTAACGGACTGGATATTGGCCAGCATTTGTTCAATCGCCGACGAAGATTGCGATACGCTTGCGGTTTGGCGTTCCACATGATCATTGAGACTGTTGATGTTGACCGTGATCTGTTCCATGGTCGCATGGGTTTGACTAACGCTGGCTCCCTGGTTGATTATACGGCCCTTTATGCTCTGGACATTGGCGGTGATCTGGTTCACCGCCGCGGCAGTTTCGTTCATATTGCCGGCAAGATCAACTCCGATATCGGACAATACATCCGCTTCATGTTTAATGCCTACAACGAGGTTTTTGATCTTCTCCAGAGTTTGGTTGAAATAGTACGACAGATCGCCGATTTCATCTTTGGACTTAATTGCAATGTTGTGGGTGAGATCCCCTTCGCCCTCGGAAATATCTTTAAGGTTTGCCGCCACCAGGACAATCGGCTTGCCAATGGTACGGGACAGCAGTATTGCCACCGGGATCATTATTGCAAGGATAATGACGCTGATGAGGATAATAAAAATCTCCATTCGGACCAGTGGAGCCATAATGGTTTTTGTCGGTACCGCTACCGCATACGACCAGGGGGTTTTACTATCCCCTATTTGAACGGGAGTCACCACAATATGAAACTTAGCCTTCGCCCCCGTGATATAATGATTGTAACTAAACGATTCGCCGTTCCTGACGGCTGCCAGGAAATCGTTAAGATACGGGCCGGCCATATCCCGTTCGGTTTCCTGCATGAGTGACCCCAAACGGCTGGGGTCGAAGTGACTGACAATGGTTCCGTCGTTGCTGAAAATTGCCGATAAACCGTTACCAAAGGGCTTGTGACTCTGGGCCGTTTCCTGAATCGTTCCCGCGCCGATGTCTATTCCGACCACGCCCAGTACCTTACCGCCGCCGTAAGGGGAAAGAATCGGCGAAGCAACGGTCGTCATCAGGATTTTTTTACCTGCCACATCATTGATAAAAGGGTTTAAAATTGTGGTATGGCTGTTTTTTTTGGGAATCTGGTAGTAATCACCTGTTCCCGGCTGGTCAAAATCATCAAGGGCGTACATCGAAACAGTTGTCCCTTCACGGTACCAGTAGGGAGAAAAACGCCCTTCCCGGGTACTCCCCGGAGTTCCGGCGTATTGCCTGTCATCGCCCTCCAGAACGTCTTTTTCCCAAATAACCCAGATGCCGACAGCGTCGGCAAGGTTCGCCAGTTCGCGGCTCAGCATGGTATTGATAAAATTCCGCCTGCCGGACGCCGGAATATCTTCATAGTTCTGCAAAGTGCCTGAGATGGCTTCAACGGAGAACCAGTAGGCGATTAAATAATTTTCCACTTCTCCGGCGTAATCTCCGGCTGTAGCAACGGCCTTGTCATGGGCAAGGCCGGTTATACTCTCCCTGGCCTGGAAAAGCAGGGTAATACTGACCGCACCGATAATAACCAGGCTGAGAATAACCATCATAAAAGTGAGTTTTAAGCTTATTTTCACGTTAGTATCCTTTAGATGAGAAATTGTTGTTTTATAAAATATACTCACGTTAGAATGTCGAGACAAGAAAATTCAAATAATTGCAAATATTCCAACCCGGAGTTTTGGAACACCCCTACGGGACACCCTCGTAGACTATTTTCTTTTTTTGTGATATGTTTAAAGGTAATGAGCAAGGCCAAACCCAAACCTTTTCAGGTAGATCAAAAAGTAGTGTACCCCAGCCAGGGTGTCGGCGTTATTAAATCCATAGAGCAGAAAAAGTTCAACGGTACAAAAATACCTTATTACGTTATTTACATTGAAGTGTCGGACATGACCATTATGGCGCCGGTGGATAAAGCGGTGGAACTGGGGATACGGCCAACTGTCTCCAGGGACGAGGCGATGAAGGCGCTTGATTTGATAGGGCAGGATTTTGAACCCATGCCTTCGGACTGGAAACTCCGTTACCAGATGAACATGGATCTTTTGAAAAAAGGCAGCATTAGGGACATTGCAAGTATTGTGCGTTCTCTGTACCACCGGAGCAAGGTCAAAGAACTTCCGATTTTGGAGAAAAAACTCTTCGATTCCGCTCAAAAACTCCTGGAAGACGAACTTGCAATATCGCTTCGAAAAACCAAAAACGAAGTGGAGGCTTTGATCCACGAACGTCTTGAACCGCCCGAAGAATGAACCTTGGGCAAGGCAAAGTAGCGGAAGCCGCTGTAGCGGGTGCTGCAGTTGCAGCCGTGATTTGTGCGGCAGGCGGCTCAACGCGCATGGGCGGCGTCAAAAAGGAATATCGCCGCATGCACGGCTCGGGACTAACCGTTTTGGGTGCCGCCGTTTCGGCCTTTGCCTCAGTTCCCGAAATTACCGTAATTGTTATTGCCGTGCCGGCTGATCAGGAAACCGGTGAGGCCGCAGCCCGAAACGCCCTTCCTCCCGAACTCCTTGCGGATGGTACAGGTCCCTCGATACATTTTGTTCCCGGTGGAAAAACCCGCAGGGCATCGATTTTTAACGCTCTGAATCAGCTTTCGGCCTCTGTTACCGGTACCGCAGGTACCCTGGGTTATGTACTTATCCATGACGGCGCCCGTCCCTGGGTAAGCCCCGGTCTGATCTGCCGCCTTATCGACGGGGTAAAAAAACACGGGGCGGTTATCCCCCTTTTGCCGTTGACGGAAACCCCCAAGGAAACCAATATGCCGTTTGGAATTTTTTCAGGCATACCGTCAGATCAGACACCCGTTTTTATAAAAAACCACCTCAAGCGGGCCGTTACAGGAACCGCTCAAACCCCCCAGGCGTTTGTCTTTTCCGAAATTTTGACCGCCCACAGAAAAGCCGCCCTGCGTGAAGAATCTGAAGGAATCGAATACACCGATGATGCGGAAGTGTGGGCGGAATTTTGCGGCCCCGTGGCGGTGATTCCCGGCGAGCCTGAAAACCGCAAAATTACCTTTCCGGAGGATCTGCTATGAGGGTTGGTCTGGGGCGGGATCTGCACCGCCTCGTCAAAGGGCGGCGCTTTTTACTCGGCGGGGTGGAAATCCCGGCAAAACGCGGCGAAGCCGGACACTCCGACGGAGACGTACTGGCCCATGCCGTATGCGACGCGATTCTCGGTGCGGCGTCGTTAGGCGACATCGGGGGTCTGTTTCCCCCGTCGGACCTCGAATGGAAAGACGCCGATTCCATGGATCTGCTACGTTGCGCATTCGCCATGGTAAAAAAGGCTGGCTGGAAACTTTCCAATCTCGACTGTGTCGTATGTTGTGAAGAGCCGAAGGTACTTCCCTTCCGGGACGATATACGCCGGTCTTTGGCGGACGCACTGGAAGTCTCCGTTGACAGAGTTTTTGTAAAAGGCAAAACAGGTGAAGGGCTTGGGCCTGTGGGGAAGGGCAGGGCCGTAGAAGCCCTGGTTGTGTGTTTGCTTGAGGGGCAAAATGAAAAAGACTGATATTCAATGGGATGCAATTCACCGCGCTTTAGAAAAGTGGCGAAAGGGGCTGCAAAAAGATCGGGAAGAGGCGGGTGTGGACCCCCCCGCCGAGGCTGAAAGCCGAGGTTCCCCTCCGGCAAAAGAACCGGCGGTAACGACGGTGGCGGAAACCTACCGGCGTGATCCCTGGGCGGTATTGGTTTCAACGATTCTAAGTCTGCGAACCAAGGACGATGTCACCATGGAAACCTCAAGGCGGCTGCTTGCCGAAGCCCCGGGCCCGCAGGAACTTGCCGCCCTGCCTGAAGACAAAGTCGCCCGCCTTGCCTACCCCGCAGGGTTTTACCGGACAAAGGCCGCAAGCCTGAAAAAAATCGCCGCCATCCTGCTGGAACAGTACGATGGCAAAGTCCCGGCGGATATGGACGAGCTTTTGGCCCTTCCCGGAGTGGGCCGCAAAACCGCCAACCTGGTGCTTATCGAAGCCTTTGATCTTCCCGGCATATGTGTGGATATCCACGTTCACCGTATATCAAACCGCTGCGGATGGCTTTCCAGTAAAGCCCCCGAAGAAACCGAAATGATCCTGAGGGAGATCCTGCCGAAAAAATACTGGAAGGGGATTAACGCCCTTTTGGTTCTGTACGGTCAAAACCTCTGCCGTCCGGTAAGCCCGTTCTGTTCGTTATGCGTCATTAAAACCCGCTGCGGGCGAAACGGGGTGGACAGAAGCAGGTAAGGAAAAAATGGATAGAAAAGGAATCTGCGTTGCCGGTTACATGGTTGTTGATATCCTCTATCCTGTGCTTAACCACCCCCGGCCCGGAGAGTTGACCACTATTCAGGACGGTATTGAGCGGGCGACCGGCGGCGCGCTGTGCAACGTGATTGGAAATTTGGCCGCAATAGATGGTACCCTTCCGCTTACCGCCCTGGGCAGGGTTGGGTTGGATGCCGAAGGGGATTTTATCCTCGATTCCATGAGAAGGCATAAAAATATCGATCTTTCAATGATCAGGCGCGAAGGGAAAACCGCATTTACCGCCGTCATGGAAGATGCGGTTTCCAAGGAACGTACCTTTTACGCATACAGCGGGGCAAATGCCCTTTTCTGTGAAGACGACATTGACTGGGACAGAATCGGTAGCGCGTTTTTTCACATCGGGTACATATTGATTTTGGACGCGCTGGATCAGAGCGACGCCGAATACGGCACAAAGATGGCAAGACTTCTCTGCCATGCGCAGGAAAGGGGGATTAGAACATCGGTAGACGTGGTCAGCGAAACGGGGGACAGGTACCGGCGACTTGTGCCACCTGCCCTCAAGTACACCGATTACTGCATCATCAACGAGATCGAGGCGGAACAGATCACCGGTGTTCAATTGCGGGACGGGCAGGGGAGGCTGGTTGCCGCCAATATGCCCGAAGCGTTACACGTAATCCGCAACTTCGGTGTTTCCCGGTGGTCGGTGATCCACTGTCCCGAAGGGGGTTACGGTCTTTCTCAACAGGGGGAATACACCAGCCACCCCGCCGTTGATATTCCTCCCGGCTCAATCAAGAGAAAAGTCGGCGCGGGAGACGCCTTTTGCGCGGGTGTACTTTATGCCGCCTGTCAAAATAAAAGCCTGGAAGAAGCTCTTAAATGGGGGAACACAGCCGCCGCATCTTTGTTGCAGACAGGTGTTGTGTCTTTATCGTGAATCCTCTTCCCGCAAATAATTCACTGGAACGTCCCAGATGTTCCGGCTGACCTGCACAAGGTCGGTGCCTGTATAAATAATGATCCCCTTCATAAATCTGTTCCCTACCGTTTCCTGCAGGGTATTCATATTGGCCCGGTCTTTTTCGTTGATCGTTTGATCGAGTTTTACTTCAATCCCGATTATTTTTCCATTGGGGCTTTCGATGATAAAATCAAGTCTGTTCGGTTTGGTCCACGAAGGCAGTTCGAAAGATAATACATATTCCTAAATTTTACAAATGACTCCCTTGAGTAAAGCCGTTACCCGTGCGGCGTTTTCCGTAAAGACTTTCAATATGGCTTCCCAACTTACCGCCTCTTCATCACTGCACCAGCAATCGTAATCGGTACTCATGGCGATGGCGGCATAGGGGATTCCGATTTCGTTGGCAAGGGCGGTTTCGGTGGCGATTGACATGTTGATAATGTCGGCGCCAAGGATGCGGAACATATTTGACTCGGCGCGGGTGGAGAAACGGGGGCCTTCAATGGTGACAACTGTGCCGTGTTCGTGAAAGGGAAACCTCAAAAGCCGGCATTGATCGATGAGGATTTGGCGAAGGTGGCTGTCGTAAGGATCGGCCATGGGGCAATGGACCGGGTTGTGGGGCTCAAACGATTCGTGATACGTCATTTTCCGCTGTTTGGTGAAGTCAATAAATTGATCAATAATGACAAGATCGCCCCTGCGGATCTCTTCCCGAAGAGATCCCACGGCCGTGGTGGCTATGATATGGGTGCAACCCGCTTCCTTTAATGCGGCGATATTGGCCCTGTAATTCACCTGTGTCGGGGGGACGGTGTGTTCCCTTCCGTGACGGGCCAGAAGAATAACTTCTACACCGTCAACGGTTCCGCGTTTCAGTGGCGATGAAGGTTCTCCCCAATGTGTTGCAATTTTTTCATCCCGGGGATTGGAAAAAATGTCCGGGTTGTCCAGGCCGCTTCCGCCGATTATTCCGATAATAGCCATACTATCCTCCGTATTTGGCATACAGTTCCAGAATCAACTGACAGGTTCTTTCCGGTGAGTGGCTGTATGCGATTATCCCCTCATCGTGTCCCGCCAGAACAATTACACCTTCACTGCCCCCCGCCGTCTTTGGCGATGCAGTTTCTTCTACACATTTTCCGATAGCCAGTGCAATTTCCGGCGTTCCGTAAGCAGCGTTTTCAGGCGTTGCAGGATAATGATCCCGAATCATCCCGTCAAAAATAACCCTCGAATGGATGTGAACAACACAATTAACGCAATTGTTTGAGCGATAAACCGCATCGTGGGTCATGGATTCCGATGAAGCCTGAACGGGTCCTGAAGAAACGACACGGTTATTTGTAAAGTCACAGAAAAGAACAAGGCAGTATTCGGCGGGAGTTAGTACAGGAAGATGGCCGGTACCTGTCCCGCTGATGAGAAATTCATCGCCATTGGTGCGGACGCTCACATTTCCAATACCGACACCTTTCGAATTGACACCGATAAGGCCGAGTTTACGCAGACGGGATCTCACGTCATTCAATTCCGCCCATGATGATATATTTACAGGATCTATGGGCGGGCCCGGTGTGTGTTCACTCAAATATTTTACTTTAATTTTGTTTGTTACAATGTTCATGTCAGCCGCCTGAGTATTCCGGAACCCCCGCCGAGGCCCGACAGGGCCGAGGTTCCCCTCCGGATAGAGCGAAAGTATACCTGCTTCGTCAGCCGTGCAGATACCCCTTTCGGTGATTAGCCCCGTGATAAAACGCGCCGGCGTTACGTCAAAAGCCCAGTTGCGCGCATTGGTTGAATCGGGACATATCCGTACGGTTTCTATCAAGCCTTTATCCGTTTCTCCTGTTATATATTTTACCTCCGCAGAATCCCTTTCTTCAATGGGAATTTCCTTTACCCCATCCCGCATGGAAAAATCGAAGGTGGTTGAAGGCAGGGCGATATAAAACGGAACGTTGTTTTCTTTTGCGGCTAACGCTTTTAAATAAGTGCCGATTTTATTCGCCGCATCTCCCCGGCGTGTTACTCTGTCCGCACCGGTTATCACAAGATCGACAAGGCCGTGCTGCATTAAGTGCCCTCCGGCATTGTCGGGAATAAGATCGTGGCTAACTCCGTGACGGCCCAACTCCCAGGCGGTAAGACTCGCCCCCTGGTTCCGGGGCCGGGTTTCATCAACCCAAACACTAACGTTGATGCCCTTGTCAAACGCGGCGTACACGGGGGAAAGGGCCGTCCCGTAATCGACAAATGCAAGCCAACCGGCGTTGCAGTGGGTAAGGATGTTGACAGTTTCCCCGCGTTTTTTTTCTGAAATAGTCTTGATAATTTCCAGCCCGTGCTGCCCGATTCTTCTGCAAAATTCGGCGTCTTCGTCGGCAACAGCCTGGGCGGTAAGCCGGGCTTTTTCTTTTTTTTGCGCCAAAGTTCCGTCATAACCGGCGCGGATCATCCTGTCAACGGCGGCAGCCAGATTTGCGGCGGTGGGCCGGGTGTTTTTTAACATCTCTGCTGCATCCGCCAATTCCCCGTTGAAAGATTTTTCTTGAGCGTGGAGGGCCGCAAGGTACATTCCGTAAGCTGCCGCCGCCCCGATAAGACCCGCACCCCGGACGTACATTTCTTTAATAGCCTTTGCAACATCTTCTGCGGTGCGCAAATCGAGAATTTCAAATTTGAAAGGAAGGGCCTGCTGGTTGATTATTTGTACAACCCGGCATTCCGGTTCCTTGAGCCATATTGTCCTGTAATGACAGCCGTTAATATTCACGTGAACTACAAATGTAAAAATTGCGGTATTTAAAAACCGTTATTGTCTGGCAACAACGGTATTAACACTGGTTAAATTGCCACGTTCAATTTTAAATACATTCCATCTTGTGCCTTTAGCGCCGGCCGGAATGCTGAAAGTGTTTAACAGCCTGTTGTTACTGTAGATGCGAACTATCGCTCCGTTTTGCGCCAACTGGTTGGAGTTTGTATCATTCCTGTTGGTGTAATCGTGAACCCAACAGGTATACATCGCGTTTGGCTCAATTCTCCCGATGGTTATGGTTTCCGGCCCGTACCCTGTTGTGTCGTCACGGTCAAGAATTGCGTTTCCGTCGTCGGCTCTTTTCATTTCCAGATAAGAAATATGATAGGTTCCCGAACCGCCTGTCTTTTCAAAATGAAGATCGAGATCGGCGGGTTTTTCACCCCATTCAAGCACGATGCGATAGCTGCTGGCGGAAATCCCCGGAGATACATTAAACCAGTTGTGGACTACATTGCCCAGTTGAACCTGGAAATCAACATCGGTTGTAATAAAACCTTCTTTTGAAAAAACCAATGTATAATTACCGTCCGGAATTTTGGGAAATGTTATTTTTCCTTCCTGGTTGGTGGTGAAATTGCCGACATTGGGAATTTGAATTGTGGCTCCCGGAACAGGTGCCCTGTTCAGAGCGTTGAAGAAACGTAAGGGTATACGTCCTCCCATTGTATCCTGAAGATCATTCGCTTTATCTCTTGCCTTGTTTGGAGCGGCAGCCCCGGGAATACCGCCGCCGGGGAATCCGCCTCCGGGAAAACCTCCGTCTCCGAATCCGTCAAAACCGAAACCCTGACCGTAAACCAGTACCGCTGCCGTTAAAACTATAGCTAAAAATAAAAAGAATTTTTTCATATTTTTTCTCCTTGTTTTGTAACCATTATGCCCTGAAAACAGGGTAATGAACAAGAGGTATCTTGGTACCCCTTGTTCATTTCACCACCCAATACACTATACTTGACTTTAAGAAATATTGCAATTATTATTGATGCTAAATGAAAGACTTTTGACTTGGAACTAAGGTTCTATTGGGGGGTGTAGAATGGCGAAGATTCAAGTGATACTGTTAAATTCGGTTGCCGCACTATTCATTGCAGGAATGGCAACGGAACTTTTCGTATCTGACAGAATCAGAATAACCCTTGCATGGCTGATTGTTCTTTCGTTACTGGTATTTATCGTTATATCCATTATAAGCATAGTTCGTTCATCGAAATTAATTAAACAGCAAAATGAAGAAAAATTAAAAAAATCAGCCTGCATTGTTAAATTAGGTGTCATTCCTTTTTGGATTACGTTATTTGTAATTATTAATAAAAATATCTTCTATGGAAATGAATTAATTTTTGTGCTGATCTTGTTATATGTATTATTGTTGGGAACATCGGTTTTCAGTATCGCTTACATAAAATTATTGCATAAAGAAAATAAAATAAATCCCAGACAAACGGTAATTTATACATTGTTACAGTTCTGTTATGTTCTGGATATTATTGGGATATTATACCTTAACAAAGACCTTGCCAGGTTTTTTTTGGGTTCCTACGAACCGCCCGGGTTTGCGGTTGCCCTTGCGGACTCATTCAAACGGGGGCCCGTTCCCCGGATGGCCAAAAAGACAGGTGCGTTTTTCTCCGGCCAGTGGCGGAGTCACCGCCTCCGTTTATGCGCGGTTATTGCCGTTCTGTTACTTATACCCGTCGGTTACAGCATCTGGAAATTCATCCAGTCCCGTAAACCCCAGCCCATAAGTGTAAGCTACAGCGTACAGGCCCCCGGCACCACAGGGAATCCCGAATCCCGCCCCGATCTCGGGGTGTTTTTTAAAGGTTCGGCGGCAACGCTGGAAATGAAGGACAACGAAGTTCCGGAGGGAAAGATCACCATTAACCCGTCAATTGAAGGGACATGGCAATGGCACGGGGACGATACTTTGATTTTTTCCACCGAACAGACCTGGCGGGTGGGAAAGCGTTACACCGTTAATTTTGCCAAGGGTTTTTTTCCCGATCATATCAGTGTTAGTAACAGTTTTAATTTTGAAATAGAAGATTTTTCTCTCAGAATCGGCGAGAGGGAATTTTACATTGACCCCGAAGACAGCATGATCAAACGGGTACTGTTTACCGTGCAGACAAACTACCCCGTTGACGCAGATTCATTGGAAAACAATATCAGTATTGAACCTCAGATAAACGCCGATTCCGGTTCGTTAAAAAAACAATTTTATCGTTTTTCGCTGAGTTATAACGATGACCGCACCCGGACTTACATTGTATCCGAACCGCTGGGAATGCCTGCAAAGACGGTGCAGATGCAGTTGCTGATAGCCGAAGGGGTAAAAGACTCAAGCGGTGAAGGAAAGACATCGAAGCGTGTTACCGTGTTGGTGGAAATTCCCGGGATGAGCAGTTTTGTTCGTGTGAGGGACATGAACCACGAACTGGTGAAAAACGACCGGCAGATATACGATCAGATTTTGGTGATGAATACCCAGGGAACCGTTGATCCCGACGAGTTGGCAAAAAACATCGCCGCCTGGGTGCTGCCGGCGGATCTGCCCGAACTGCCGGGACTCCGTGGTCAAAAAAACTACGACTGGGGCGATCTCGGTAAAATGGTCCCCGAAGTTTTGGCGTTATCAAGGAAAGTAAATCTTGAAGCGCTTCCCAACGAACTCAGGTACAGTTCAATTAACAGTTGGAAATTCGAAGCCGATCCCGGACGTTATGTTTATGTCAAGTTGAATGAAGGAACCCGTTTCTACGGTGGCTATATCCTTGATGAATCCTACGAAAGTATTTTCCGGGTGAAAAATTTCCCCCGGGAACTTGCGATACTTTCGGAGGGAACGATTCTTTCCTTTACCGGTGACAGGCGGCTTGCCCTTATGAGCCGGGGGATAGACGAAGTGGAATTTAACATCGGGCGGATTAGGCCGGATGATATTAACCACCTGGTGTCCCAGACATCGGGTGATGTCAGCAATATCAATTTCAGGAACTACAATTTTAACCAGTATAACATCACCGAACAGTACACCGAAACTGCCGCCGTTCCTGTTGCCAATGAACGGGACATCGGGTATTTTTCTTTCGATTTTTCACGGTATTTGGAAAATATCCCCAACAGAAATTTACGGCACGGCCTTTTTGTTTTTACCGTTCGTGCAAAGCAGGGCTCTTATTCCGACCACCGTCTCATCATGGTAACGGATATGGGTTTCTTTGTAAAAACCGGCGCCGATTCCGGCAAGGACATTTTTGTCCAGTCAATCGCCTCGGGGAACCCTGTTGCCGGGGCGGAGGTTACCGTGCTGGGGCTTAACGGCAACCCGATCTTCTCAACCTACACCGATTCGGGCGGCCGTGTGCAGATTCCCGACTTTGGTTCCGAATACCGAAACGAGCGTGCCCCCACGGTTTACACCGTCCGCTCCGGAGAGGATCTGTCTTTCATGTCCTACAATTTGGCGGGGCGTAATCTTGACTATTCTTCTTTTGACGTGGGGGGCATTCGGGGGGCAAGCGATCCCAAAACCCTCAGGGCGTTTCTTTTTTCCGACCGCGGGATATACCGTCCCGGGGACGAGGCCCGTATCGGAATTGTGATCAAGAGCGGCGACTGGGCCCCGAATTTGGGCGGCACCCCTCTGGAATGTCGTGTAACGGATCCCCGTGGCACGGAAATTTTCAACAGGCGGATCAGGTTGTCCCCCGACGGGGTGGAGGATATCCGTTTCAGCACCCATGACTGGTCACCTACGGGAACCTATACCGCTTCGGTTTATGTTATCCGTGAGTACCGTGAGGGCGATGAAATGAGGGAACGCCACGAATTCCTCGGTTCCCAAACGGTAAGGGTGGAGGAATTCCTTCCGGATACTTTGAATGTAACAGCGGTTTTTGATCCCGTGCCGCAGGAAGGCTGGATCGCCCCCGGCGAATTAAAGGCGCGGATAACGGTACGGAACCTCTTCGGTACATTTGCGTCCGGTAACGAGGTAAAGGCGCAGATCAATCTGTCGCCGGGACATCAGTATTTCAGGCAGTACCGGGATTACCAGTTCAGGGATCCGTACCTTGCAAAAAACAGTTATCAGGAATTTTTGGGAACAAAAACCACAGATAATGAGGGGACAACCGAGTTTGCCCTGAATCTTTCAAAGTTTGAAAGGGCGACGTACCGCCTTGCCTTTTATTCCGAGGCGTTTGAAAAGGGGAGCGGGCGGAACGTGTCCGCCGAAACCTCCGTTTATGTGAGTCCCCTGCCGTACCTCATCGGTTACAAGGCGGACGGCCCGCTGAATTATATTGCGAGGAATACCGTCAGGACACTGTCCCTTATCGCCATTAACCCGCAGGCACAGCGGACAAGTGTTGACAATCTTACCCTTGCGATAACGGAACTGCGTTATGTGTCAGCCCTTGTCCGTCAGCCCAACGGTGTGTACAAGTACCAGTCAATTCAAAAGGAGTACCCCGTTTCTTTACGGCAGATCACCGTACCTGCCGCCGGCCTTGAGTACAACCTCCCCATGGTCAACCCTGGTGAATACAAACTTTCGATCACAGGATCCGACGATACTGAATACAATTCGCTGAACTTTAGTGTGGCCGGGGCGGGCAATATCCAACGGAGCCTTAACCGTACCGCCGAGCTTGAAATTACCATGAACAAAAACGACTTCAGGAACGGTGAAGAAATTGAACTGATGATCAAAGCCCCTTATGCCGGCTCGGGGCTTATTACAATTGAGCGGGACAGGGTTTACGCCTACCGATGGTTCACAAGCAGCGGGGAAACTTCCGTGCAGAGCATCACAGTCCCTGAAGAACTTGAGGGAAACGGCTATGTAAATGTCCATTATCTGAGATCGCAGGATTCGCCTGAGATATTCATGTCGCCGTTCAGTTACGGGGCTGTTCCCTTCTCCATCAGCCGGGAGAACCGTACCAACCGAATTACGCTTGACATTTCCGGTGAAGCCAAGCCGGGTGAAGACTTTGTGATTAAATATTCCACCGCCCGCCGGGGGAAGATCATCGTGTACGCCGTGGATGAAGGTATTTTGCAGCTGGCATCGTATCAAACCCCCGATCCGCTTGCCTTCTTCTTCAGGAAACGGGCTCTTGAAGTGCGTACCGCGCAGATACTCGACATGGTTCTGCCCCGTTATTCCATTGTGCAAAACCTTGCGGCAATGGGCGGCGGCGGCGGTTATGAGGAACTTTCCCGTAACCTCAACCCCTTTAAACGGAAGCAGAACGTTCCGGTGGCCTATTGGTCCGGGGTTATCGATTCAGGGCCGGATGTACGGGAACTCCGGTACCGGGTGCCGGATTATTTTAACGGAACATTGCGGGTGATGGCTGTTTCGGTAAGCGACAGCGCAATAGGAGCTGGTGAAGACAGGGCGTTGGTACGCAGTACTTTTATCATTTCGCCTAATGCGCCTATGTTGGCGGCACCGGGAGACGAGTTTGAAATTTCACTAACGGTGACGAATAACCAAAAAGGTGTGGGGGAAAACGGAAAACTCCGTCTAAGGGCGGTTCCGTCGGAACACCTTTCCATCACGGGGAACAGCGAATTCGATCTGCAAATTCCCGAAGGCAGGGATCAAACCCTGGTTATGCAGGTTAAGGCGGCAGGCCCGCTGGGGGCGGCGCAGATACGCTTTATTGCCGCTAACGGCGGCGAAACATCGGAACTTTCCGCCTATATGAGTGTCCGGCCTGCGGTGCCGTA
>Ga0082212_10005033_pt1 | contig 18177 bp, 14 predicted proteins | sample TergutNt197P3_FD_71548 | JGI IMG/M metagenome (GOLD analysis project Ga0082212, IMG submission 71548) | Neocapritermes taracua P3 segment gut microbial communities from Petit-Saut dam, French Guiana - Nt197 P3 | ecosystem: Host-associated > Arthropoda: Insects > Digestive system > Gut ...
TTGCTTTTTACGACTCCAGCGACCCCGTACTATGAGCCGGAGCCTACTGATAACGATCCGTCACCGCCGCCGATTTCCGACGATAAAGACGTCAATAGCCTTCCGGGCAATATTCAAATTGACGGCGCCAGTGAGCCGACTGATGGCGAGGACGGAGATGACGATGGAGACGCCGATCCTTCGCCGTCTTATGAAATAATTTCGCTGGAGATTACGTACAGCAACAGGATGACGGACGATTTTTCCGTGAAAGTGAACGAAAGAGTGCCGTTGCGGGCACGTGTTGAACCAAGCGGTATCGAGGAAGTAATAGTATGGACCAGTAGCAACCCTGACGTTTTTGAGGTCGTTGCGTCTATGGATGGGACTACTGCGACCGTCACCGGCATAGGGATTGGCAATGCGACGCTCACTATCACCGCAGGCGGCAAGGAAGCGACGTGCATCGTAAGGGGGATTAGGGGGTCGTAAGGAATTCATAATGCATAATGCATAATGCATAATGCATTATGTGAATAGCGCTAGAAATAATAAATAATAATGCAGAATGCAGAAATTATTTGTCTGTTTTCATCATTGCGTTGTAGAGTGTGTTTTTGGGGATGGCCGCTTCTTCGGCGGCTTTTTTTATGGCGTCTTTTGTGGACATGCCGTTGTTTATGTGTGCATTTGCCGTTGCGATGGCTTCGCTTATGTCTTTTGCCGGGGTTGGGGCGTCGGGTGCGCCTTCGATTACTAGTACGAATTCGCCGCGCGGCGGGGTTTGTTCAAAATGGCTGATGGCTTCCGATATACTGCATCTTATTGTCTGCTCGTAGATCTTTGTCATCTCGCGGGATATGGAGACACGCCTGTCGCCAAATGCAGTTAGCATATCGGCGAGCGTCCGCTGCAGCTTGTGGGGCGCTTCGTAAAACACCATTGTCCGTTTTTCCGTTTTTAGTTCGTCCAGGTGCGTGAAGCGGCTTTTTCTGGAGGTGGACAGGAAGCCTTCAAATGTGAAACGCCCGGAGGGCAGCCCGGACAGCGATAGCGCGGAGACTGCTGCGCACGGGCCGGGGATTATCGTCATGGCAATATCGGTCTCGAAGCATAACCGGACGAGGTCTTCGCCGGGGTCGCTTATGCCGGGGACGCCTGCGTCGGTCACGAGCGCGCAGTTTTCGCCGGATAATATCCGGTCTTTTATTTTTTCGCCGCTTTCGCGGCGGTTGTGTTCATAGTAGCTTACGAGCGGTTTTTTGATGTTCAGGTGTTCAAGCAGTTTGCGCGTCACCCGCGTGTCTTCGGCTGCGATAAAGTCCACGTCGCGCAGGGTCTGCGCGGCGCGCGCCGATATGTCGCCGAGGTTGCCGATAGGCGTCGCGACGAGGTAGAGCGAGCCTGGTGCGGTACGGGGTGCGTCTGACGTCATAGGTTTGTGCCCTTTCGCCTGTATATTGTTTTTATTTCGTCTGTGTCGCTGTTGTTTTCGTTTTTCAGGATCAGGGGGGCTTCGATTTTCAGGGAGGGTTTGCCGCCTCGTCGGCTTTCTATGAGTACGAGGTTTGGCGGAGTCGTGTGTTTGTGCTGGACGAAGCGGATGCGTTTCGGTTCGAGTTTGTTTGCGGTCAGTGTGCTAAAAATTTCCGGGAGGCGTTCGGGTTTGTGGACTAGCAGGAATGCGCCGCCCCACCTCGTCAGGTAGCTTGCGGCGCGGCATATGTCTTCAAGTGTGCAGTGTTCGTCTACCCGCGCGGCGGTCAGGCTTTCGTTTTTTGGTTGTTTGCCGCTGCTTTGGGGTGTGTATGGGGGGTTCGATACTACGACGTCGTATGCGGCATTTTGCAGGAACTCGCGGTGCCGTCGTATATCGCCCTCGATTATGGTTATCCTGTCGGCGAGACCGTTGTTTTTTGCGTTTTCCAGCGCCAACTGCGCGGCTTTTGGCTGAATTTCGAGACCGTCTAAATGCAGGCTGGGGTTGTTAAGCGCCAACAGGACGGATATAAGCCCGGATCCGCAGCCAAGGTCGGCCGCGCGTTTTTTGTTTCTGATGTGCGTGTTGTTGGCAAAATCCGCCAGTAGCACGGAATCCGCGCCGATTCGGAAGACGTCGGCGTCCTCTTTGAACAGTGGGCCGCCGGGCCATAGTTCTTGTGTCATTTTTATTTAATCATCGCTTACTTAATTATTAATCAGAGAGTAATACGCAGTTCGCATTACTCTCTGACATTTTGGTTATCCCACCTGATGTTAACCAGCCGCTATAGCGTCTACGGGACAGGACCCGGCACATGCGCCGCAGTCCACACATGCGTCCGCGTTGATCGTGTAGTGCGGATCGCCTGCCGTGATAGCCTCGACCGGGCAATCGTTTGCGCAAGAGCCACAGGAAATGCATGCATCGCCGATTGTGTACGCCATGATATTACCTCCATATTATTGTTTATTGAACGCAAATTAATCTAAATCGTATTGTACCATGTAATTGATAAAAATCAACTATTTTTTATTGCCGATATCCGTCCGGTGATATGCGTTTTTGAAACTTATGGAGGAAACGCCTTCGTATGCGCGTGAGGATGCGTTTTCAAGCGTGGAGCCTGTGGCGGTTACTCCGAGGACGCGGCCGCCGTTTGTTATGTATGTGTTCTCTTTGCGGGCTGTGCCTGCGTGGAATACCGTTATGTCGTCCGGTACGTTGTCAAGCCCTGTGATTTCAAAGCCTTTGTCGTATTTTTCCGGGTATCCGCCGCTTGCTATTACCACGCAGCACGCGTAGCCTTTGTGCCATTCGAGGGTGATTTCGTGCAGTCGTTCATCGACTATCGCTTCGAATATGTCAAGCAGGTCGGTTTTCAGCATAGTCAGTATCGGCTGCGTTTCGGGGTCGCCGAACCTTGCGTTGTATTCAACGACGCGCGGGCCGTCCGGCGTGAGCATCAGCCCGAAATACAGTATGCCTTTGAATGGGCGGCCTTCTGCGTTCATGGCGTCGATTGTGGGGCGGAATATTGTTTTCATACATGTTTCCGCGATTGCGTCCGTGTAGTGTTTGCTGGGGCAAAAGGCGCCCATTCCGCCGGTGTTGGGGCCGAGGTCGCCGGTGAGCGCTCGTTTGTGGTCCTGTGAAGACAGCATCGGCAATATGGTTTTTCCGTCGGTGAAGGCCAAGACTGTGACTTCCGGGCCTGTCATGTGTTCCTCTATGACGATTTGTGCGCCGCTTTCGCCGAATTTTTTTTCGTTCATCATGGCGTCAACGGCGTCGAAGGCTGTTTCGGTTTCGGTTGCGACGACTACGCCTTTGCCGAGGGCAAGGCCGTCGGCTTTTACGACTATCGGCGCACCTTTTTTGTTGATGTATGTTTTTGCGGCTTCGGTTTCGTTGAAGGTTTCGTATTGCGCCGTCGGTATGCCGTATTTTTTCATCAAGTTTTTCGAAAAGACTTTGCTGCTTTCGATGATCGCGGCGTTTTTGCGGGGGCCGAATGCGCGTATGCCGGCTGCTTCAAGGGCGTCCACCATGCCTTGCGCCAGCGGGTCGTCGGGAGCCACGATGACGAAATCGACGGGGTTTTCCGCTGCGAATCGGACCATTTTGCCGATGTCGGTCGCGGTGATGTCGATGCATTCGGCGATATCGGCGATCCCTGCGTTTCCGGGTGCACAGTAGAGTTTGTTTACGCGGCTTGTTTGGTGCAGTTTCCAGCAGATTGCGTGTTCGCGCCCGCCGCCGCCGACTACGAGTATGTTCATGGGGCCTCCTTTGGGAGTGTGGAGTTTGGAGTGTGGAGTGCGGAGGGTTATAGTCCAAGCTCGGTGCGGCGGATTAGGTCGTCTTGGGATTCTTTGTATACTTCTACGAAGTACGCGGAGAATCCGGCTATGCGCACTACAAGGTTTTTGTGGTTTTCCGGGTTTGTTTGCGCTTCTTTGAGGGTGTCGACGGATACTATGTTCAGTTGCATTTCGCCGCCGCCAAGTTCAAAGAAGTAGGTGTTCATCAGTTCGCGCAGTTTGTCGAATCCGTCTTCGTTTGAGAGTGCTGTCGGGTGGAACTTCATGTTCAGCAGCACACCGTTGGAAAACGCCCTGTGGTCGAAACTGGTGACCGAGCTCAGGATGGCTGTCGGCCCGTTTTGGTCCATCCCCTGAACTGCGGAGATGCCGTCGCTCAGCGGGGAGCCTGATAGCCGGCCGTCCGGCGTCGCGCCTGTTTGCAGTCCATACACGACGTGCATGGTCACTGGGTACATGCCGGCTGCGTACCGGCCGCGCGGGCCTGTTTTGCTGTTGGCTATGTCGGCGTAGGACTGCGCCGCCCATGTGCAAAAGGCGTCTGTTTCCGGGTTCCCGTTGCCATAGCGGGGCGCTTGGTTATTTATGAAGCTGCGGAGGTCTTCGGCGCCCTCCCAGTTATTTGCGAGGGCTTCGTACAGGTCAAGTGTTGTGCAGTGCTGTTCTTTGAAGCACATATGGTCTATGACGGCAAGGCAGTCTGTTATATTGCCAAGGCCGATGCCGGAAAGGCCGGTGGAGTTGTATTTTGCCCCGCCGTTCATCACGTCGCATCCGGTTTCCATGCAACCTTCCATGGCTGCCGAGACTACGGGTTGCGGCAGCACGTTGCGGGCTATCGACTCGAACATGTTGATTATGCTGATGTTCCAGGTGATCCAGTAGTTTAGTTGTTTGAGGTAGGCTTCTTTAACTTCCTCAATATTTTTCATCTCATATAGATATCCCGTTTCGGGGCCAAACTGCACCTCGCTGATTAGCTGCCCGTTTTCTTCGCGGCGCGGGTTTTTGCCGTTGTTTATTGCCATAAGGAATACGTTTGCGAAGTTCATATATGAGCTGACGCCGACGCCTCCGCAGGCGGGCCACTCCGAGCCGCCTATCGAGGGTTCGACGCAGCCGATCAGGCAATAGTCCCATGCGTCGTCCCTGCTGATGCCTCTGCTGACAAGGGCGTCTATTGTCACGTCGTCTGAGTAGAAGCTGGGTACGCCGCCGGCGAGTTTGTTTACCGACAACGCGCAGTCCCAGAGTTTTTTTGGCGTGTTGCGGTTGATGCGCAGTGCCACCGGCGGGCTGTGCATAAGCATTCTGCCGACTGCTTCAAGGCCCATGTAGGTGACTACGTTAGTGGCGTCGTTGCCGTTTTTGTCGATACCGCCAAATGTGGTGAGCTGCCCTGTCGTGTACCCGGAGTTGTGGCGCGAGGTCCGTTCCGACCAGGCTTTGTTCTGGGTGGCTATTTTCAAGATGAACAGGTCGACAAGTTCCTGCGCTTCCTGACGGGTTATTGTCCCGTTTGCTATGTCGGCTTCGGCGTAGGCGCCCAGATGCTGGTCCAAACGCCCGACACTCAGGCCGTGCATATTGGCGTCCATTAGGATGCACAGGTGATAGAACCAAAGGGCTTGTATGGCTTCGCGGAAATTCCGGGCGGGTTTTTCCATGATCCATGCCATTGTATCGGCGATTTGCAGGAGCTCCTGTTTGCGGGTGTTGTCGGCTTCTATGGCGGCCAGCCGCTTGCATTCTTCGCTGTAGCGTTTCGCGAATGTTATCATAGCTTCGCATACGATGGATGTGGCGCGGTAAAAGCTGTATTTTGCGGCGGAGCCCCCTTCAAAGCCTTTTTCTTCCAGTTCATGCATTTTGGTGTCGGCTTCTGCTTTGATTGTGCTGAATCCGACGTCTATCGCCCTTTTGTAGTTGGGGCTGAAATGGCCGATGGGTTGCGGGCATAGGTTTTGGGCGGGGAAAAACAGCACGCCGTTTCCCGCTATTTTTTGGTAGCCTTCCGGCACGTAGGGGTTGAGTTTGGCGTTCATGCATTCGCCCATCCAGAAATCGGCTGTGGACAGGATGTATTCTTTGTCCTCGTCGGTTATGAGGTATGGGTCCACTTCTCGTGTGGATAGCAAGCCGCTTTTCAGCTCGTCGATCAGCCAATCGATTGAGTTTTCGGGGTACAGCGCCGTTGCCCTGAAGTTTGTCACGTATGTGCCGACGATCAGCTCGCCATCAAAGATGTGGCAGGGCATGTTTTCACATAGGTAGCGAAAGCAGTGTGCGCGTTTGAGTTCTCCGTCGATTTGCGGGTTTTCCATGTAGAACCGGGTGACAAGTTTATAGCGGTTTATGTCCACCCAGGGGATGGTGTCGCGGTATCGTTCGCGGGTTTCCCGTACACGTTGGGTTATTGTGCTGAATTCATACATTTTTTATATACCTCCGCGTTTGAGTGTATTGCTTTAAATAATAAATAATAATGCAGAATGCAGAAATACAATCAATGATGGAATAGCCTTGTGTTTGTGAAGGCCATTACTATGCTGTGTTTGTCGCAGGTTTCTATTACGTTGTCATCCCTTATTGAGCCTCCGGGTTGGGCTATGTATGCCACGCCGGATTTTTTTGCGCGTTCGATGTTGTCGCCAAAGGGGAAGAAGGCGTCGCTGCCCAGCGATATGCCGGACGCCGCTGCGAGCCAGCTTTGGCGTTCTTCTTTTGTCATGGCGGTTGGCTGTTCGGTGAATATTTCCTGCCATGCGCCGTCGCGCAGGACGTCGTCGCTTTCGTCGGAGATGTAAAGGTCAATTGCGTTGTCGCGTTCGGGGCGGCTTATGTTGGGTTTGAAGGGCAGTTCCATGACTTTGGTGTGCCGCCGCAGCCGCCAGCAGTCCGCTTTCGCCCCTGCGAGCCTTGTGCAGTGTATCCTGCTTTGTTGCCCGGCGCCGACGCCGATCGCTTGGCCGCCGTAGACATAACATACGGAATTCGATTGGGTGTATTTCAGGGTGATGAGCGATATCAGCAGGTCGCGGGTTGCGGTTTCGGGCAGGTTTTTGTTTTTTGTGACTATGTTTTGCAGCGTTTCTTTTCCGATTTTGAGGTCGTTGCGACCTTGCTCGAATGTGATTCCGTAGACGTCTTTGCGTTCAAGGCTGCGGGGGTTATAGCCGGGGTCGATGCTAACTATGTTATATCCGCCTTTGCGCTTGTTTTTCAGTATTTTCAGCGCTTTGTCGGTGAAGCCGGGGGCGATTACGCCGTCGGATACTTCGGGCGCGAGCGCCAGGGCTGTTTCTTCGTCACATTCGTCGGACAGCGCCGCCCAGTCGCCGTAGGAGCTGACCCTGTCCGCGCCGCGCGCCCTTATGTATGCGCACGCGAGCGGGGAGTGGGGGGGTGGGGCGGCGAATAGCATTTTTATGTCGGTTTCGTCGAGCGGCAGCCCGATGGCGGCGCCTGCGGGCGATACGTGTTTAAACGAGGTCGCGGCTGGGTGGTTTGTCGCTTCTTTGAGTTCGCGCGCGAGTTGGTAGCCGTTGAGGGCGTCGAGGAAGTTTATGTATCCCGGTTTGCCGTTTAGCACTTCGACGGGTAGGGGGCCGGTTTCCATGAAGATCCGCGATGGTTTTTGGTTCGGGTTGCACCCGTATTTCAGTTCCAGTTCGTTCATGTGGTCACCTTTTTGTTGATTATTATGTCGTTGGATTCGCCGGTGGGGATTTTGGTTTCTCGGGCGTAGAGGGATACTTTGTTGTCGCGGTTGAGCGCGTCCCAGATTGTGTTTGCGAATTGTTCGAGGCCGTCGGTTACGGTGATTTTTATGGGGATCGGCTCGCCTTCGAAGGGGGGTAGTGGGTCGCCGTCTGTTTTGTATGTTGAGATGAAGTGGCCGAGACCAGGGAGCGCGGTTGGGTATTCATAGAAAAACCGGCAGCAGCAGGTCGGGTCGCCGCAGGTCGTTTTCAGTATGGATAGGGCGTAGCTGCCATCGCGTTCGATGAGACCGGAAATGCGCGGCGTGTAGTTCGGCGCGTCCGGTTCGAATTCGCGTGTTTGCAGCGCGGTCCTAAAGTCTTTGTTGTTTTTCAGGTGTTCGTATATCGTGTCTGTCTGGTCGCCGTTTGTCACTATTAGCTGCCCTGCGAGTTCCCGCACAGGGCGGTATATCACTAGGCTGGGGTCGGTCATTTTGGCGGGGTCGAAGGCTTTTGTCCGTATGCCGTCATCTGTTTTCTCAAAAACGCGGTTCCGGCTGTTTTCGCTGCGGCCCATAATGAAGTATGCCATGATCGAGCGGGCGCCGTCCTCGCTGCGTCCTGTTATGATACCGCGCCCCGGATAGGGGTTTGCGCGTAGCAGATTTTCAATATTATTCGCTAACATCATCATCTGTCATGCCCTGTATTCGCACCCTGCGGCCTTCTATCACCAATTTGCGTTCGCAGAACAGGGATATCGCCTCCGGCAGGATTTTCCATTCGGCTTCTTCCATAACGCGCCGCTGAAGCGCGGCCGGGGTGTCGTCTTCAAAGATTTCCACTGCTTTTTGCAAAATGACCGGGCCGTCGTCTACGTTTTCGGTCGCGAAATGGGCTGTCGCCCCGGTGACTTTCGCTCCGTAGCCGAGTACGGCTTCGTGGACGTGTATCCCGTAATAACCCGGCCCGCAAAACGAGGGGATGAGCGAGGGGTGGATGTTTATTATTTTGTTTTCATACGCTTTTATCAGTTGAGGGCCCAGTATGTAATTGAAGCCGGCGTAAACGACGAGTTCGATTTCAAGGTCCTGGAGTTTTTCGAGCAGGGCTTTTGTGAAGCTCAAGCGGTTGGGGAAAACTGCCCTGTCCACTATGTATACCGGTATTCCCGCGTATTGCGCGCGCTGGATGGCGTAGGCTTCGGGGTTGGACGATATCACTGCCGCGAGTTCGCAGTTTTTAATTTCTCCGAATAGGTTTGCGTCTATGATAGCCTGCAAGTTCGTACCGCCACCCGACACCAGAACGGCAGTTTTTACCATATCAGGTCAACTCCTTTGTCATTTTTTTCACATTCTCCGATGTAGAGCGGTCTTTCGCCCTGTTCTTGCAGGGTGGTTAGGACAGCGTCCGCTTTGTTCGCGCTGACGGCCAGCATCAGGCCTATCCCCATATTGAATGTGCCGTACATGTCGTTTGCCGGGATGGAGCCTTTTTGCGCGAGCATGGGGAATATTGGCATTTGCGGGATTTTTTCGATATATACTCGGGCGCGAGTTCCGTCCGGCAGCATTCGCGGGATGTTTTCGTAGAATCCGCCGCCGGTGATGTTGCTGATGCCTTTTATGTCTTTTCCGTGTATTTTGATTGCGTTGAGCAGCGGTTTTACGTAGATTTTTGTGGGGCGCAGCAGTTCTTCGCCCAGTGTGCAGCCGAGGTCGGGTACGTATGTATTGAGGTCGTTTAGTTTGTCCGCGAGGATTTTTCGCACGAGGGAAAACCCGTTGGAATGCAGGCCCGACGATGTTAGCCCGATTATTGCGTCGCCCGGTTTTATGCGGCTTCCGTCTATTATTTCGTCAAAGTCGACGAACCCGACGGAGAACCCCGCGATGTCGTATTCGCCTTTGGGCATCATGCCCGGGTGTTCCGCTGTTTCGCCGCCTATAAGAGCGCAGCCCGCCTGTCGGCAGCCGTCCGCTACACCGGCGACGATGCGTTCGGTGCGCGAAGGGTCATTTTTTTCCATTGCGAGGTAGTCGAGGAAAAACATGGGTTCGGCGCCGGTGCATACTATGTCGTTGACGCACATTGCGACGCAGTCGACGCCGATGGTGTCGTGTTTGTCCAAAAGAAAGGCGATTTTCAGTTTTGTCCCTACCCCGTCGGTCCCGGATACCGCGACGGGGCGTTTCATGCCGGATAGGTCCGGTTCGAACATCCCGCCGAATCCGCCGAATGCGCCCAGTGTGCCGGGGCGGTATGTGCTTTTTACGTGCGGGGTCATTCTTTCGACCGATTCATACCCGGCGGCGACGTCGACGCCTGCGCTTGCGTAGCTGCCGGAGGTTTTGTTTTCCATTGGGGCACCGCCTGTCGTGAATGTAAATAATAAATAATAATGCAGAATGCAGAAATATTTGGCCTGTTTTCATCGATGTTTGTGCTGTCGCATAGCGGCAAGATGTTGGGTTGTAATCAGTGCTTACCTAAATGCTGTCGATTTCGTTTTGGAGGTCTTTGTCTTTGGCTTTGATTTTTTCGGCCATGTCTTTTTTGAATTTGCTGAGTTTTTCGGCTATCGTATCGTTTTCGACGCCCAGTATTTGCGCGGCAAGCAGCGCGGCGTTTTGAGCGCCGCCTATTGCTACGGTGGCGACCGGTACGCCCGAGGGCATTTGGACTATAGAGAGTAGGCTGTCCAGGCCTTCCATTGTTGAGGATTTTATCGGGAGGCCGATGACTGGCAGGGTGGTGTATGCCGCTATTACGCCGGCGAGGTGAGCGGCTTTTCCCGCTGCGGCTATTATTGCGCCAAAGCCGTTTTCACGAGCTTTGCTTGCAAACTGTTCGGCTTCGTGCGGTGTGCGGTGGGCGGATATGACGCGCACTTCGTAGGGGATGTCCAGCGCTTTGAGTTGTTTTATTGCGCCTGTAACGACGGGTAGGTCGCTGTCGGAGCCCATAATTACCGCTACTTTTTTCATAGTACCACCTTGTTTGAGTTTATTTTGTCCAAATTTTTTTATATTTTATATTATTGGGTAGCTTTTTTTCAAGGCTTTCGCAGTTACAAAGTTGGGTGTTTTTGTTTCTTGTTGACATAGTATTGTTATTTTATCCCTTTTTTGCATTTTTATACCACTTGTGGTATTCTTTCAATTATCGATTTGTAATTATACGGGGGTTGCGGCGGTCGGGGGTGGAACCCCGACCCTACGGGGGACGTGGGTAACGGCGGGTGAGGGCGGACACAAGATCCGCCCCTACAAGGACGTGGGTTGCGGCGGGGACGCGGGTTGCGGCGCCATAGCGAGGATGGGGATGAGACGGGAGAACCGTCCCCCTGTCTCCTGGGGATGAGACGGGAGAACCGTCCCCCTGTCTCGCAGGAGGTAGTTTTATGTTTTGTAGGAATTGTGGCGCTGAGGTTAGGGATTCAGCCGTTTTTTGCAATGGTTGCGGTGTTCGGGTTAGTAGTGAGCCTGTAGTTGAACAACAACCGGCTGATTATGGGATGGGCGGCAGCCCGGCGATGGTTGGAATGCAAGCGGCGCCATATCCGGCTGGCGTAAAGGCGCCGGGGCGGAAATCTAAGTTGGTAGCGTTAGTTGCAGCGGTGATCGTTGTTCTTGGTGTTGGGGCTGCCACAACTCTACTGTTTGTCAGCGTTTTTGGCAGCGGCGGGGCAGGGGGGTCAAACTCTTATGTGTCATCGAGATATGATGATGAGCGCGATACTTCTTCGAGAAGCGAGCCGAGGGCGCCGCGCGGCGATAGCGGGGCGGCTGTGGCTACGCCGGCGCTGCCTGTGCCTGTCGAGTCGCCTGCAAGCAGCGCACCGGTTCCACCGTCAGCGCCGCCGGAGCCGGCGCCGTTGCCGGTAGATGAGGGAGTCAGGTATGCAGATTGGTTGGATGTTATTATCGACGGCAGCATTATGACTCTCGATTTGCTGGAGCCGGCTGCCAACAGCACAGTCGCCAACTGGTGTTTTACTATGACCCACGACAGGTTGCTTGCGTACGAGGGGGAGGGCTGGTACGAGCCTTGCCTTGCTGTCGCTTGGGAGACAAGCGACTTTCAGACTTACAACTTCCGTTTGCGTGACGATGTGTTTTTCCACAACGGTGAAAAGTTTACGGCGCATGACGTTGTCTATACGTGGAGTATCGCCAGGGAAGCTGTCGGTTCCGGCGCTTTTGACAGATGGAGCCCTGTCGAGTATGCGGCGGCGCTGAGCGATTATGAGGTAACTCTTGTGCTTGGGGGCGTCAACGTTGACTTTTTATTTGAGTTGACTATGCCCAGCGCAAGTATTCTCAAACAAGGCGCTTATGGGTGGGACGACTATTGCGGGACAGGCGCTTATAGAGTGGTCGATTTTGTGCCGTACAGCCACGTTGTTCTGGAGCGGAACGATAATTATTGGGGCGAGGCGCCAATAACCTGGACCCAGATATGGAGGTCTGTCCCGGAATCATACGCCCGCACGATAATGATGCAAAATGGGGAATCCCAGCTTTGTTTTGGGATACCGCCGGAAGACTTGGTGCTGTTTCAGTATGATTCGGATTTTTTCTCGATTTTCCCGCTTCTGATCAACAGCCCGCAGAGCATCGCGTTCAACATGAACGACCCGGTCACGGGGGATTATTATTTCAGGATGGCGGTTTTGCACGCGATGGACAAGGATGAGATTGCAGTTGTCGCGGGGGGCGACTGGTTCGTGAGCGGTTATTCATCCGGCACGTTTTGGGGGCTACAGACGGATTTCCGAAACGATAATATCCCGCCAATCCGGTGCGACCCCGACAGGGCGAGGGAGTATCTGGCGCTCTCCGGCTATAATGGCGAGAGTGTCGGTATTGTTGCGGCGACCAACGCAAACCTAATAGCGGCGGAGGTTTTGCAGTACCAGCTTTCGATGGTGGGGATCATCTCCTACATAGAATATTATGATTTACCCGGCTTTATGGCTGTTTGGCAGAGCGGCGACGCACAGATCAGTTTGCACAATAATTACTTCACGCAGAGCGCCGCTTCCACAATGCAGAGTTTTGTTACGGGAGGCTTTCAAAACAGGGCTTTTTACGACAGGCCCGAAGTAACGGCGTTGTTTGACGAGGCAGCGGTCACGGTAGACTTGAACACCCGCAGGGATATTTATATGTTGATACAGGAGTTCATAGCGGAGGATGTGCCGTACAGCAGCATGTACTGGCGTATAAGCGGCGTCGTGGGGCGAAACGGCGTCGGGGGCGTCGTGCTGCCGTCTGACATTGTCAACACCGATTTGAGATATGCGTATTGGATACTGGACGATTGATTTGGGGGACTGTTTGGAGGATTGATTATGCAATATGTGACGGATGTTAGGTCGGGTAATGAGTTGTCGGTTTTGGGGTTCGGGTGTATGCGGTTTCCGCGTGACCGGGAAAAGACCGAGAGGTTGGTTGTTGCGGCTGTCGATGCGGGTATCAACTATTTTGACACTGCATACATTTACGGCAACACCGAAGTGACGCTGGGCGAGATTCTGCATAAAAACGGATTGCGGGACAAGGTCAACATCGCGACCAAGCTGCCGCACCAGAAGTGCAAGGTTTATGCCGATTTTGACAGGTTTTTTTCGGAGCAGCTCGAGCGGCTGAAGACGGACCGCATAGATTATTACTTGATTCATAACCTTTCCGACTTGGAGGCTTGGTCGCGTTTGTGCGATTTGGGGGTCGAAAAGTGGGTCGCGGAGAAGAAAGAAGGCGGCCAGATAAAGCAGATAGGGTTTTCGTTCCACGGCGCGTTGAACGGTTTCATGTCGCTTATCGACGATTATGATTGGGATTTCTGCCAGATACAATATAATTACATGGATGAGAATTATCAGGCCGGGCGCGCGGGTTTGCGAAGGGCGCATGAGAAGGGTTTGCCGGTAATTATCATGGAGCCGCTGCTTGGCGGGAAGCTGGCTACCGGGCTGCCGCCGAAGGCTGCGCGGTTTTTCACAGACGCGGACGCGGGGCGGTCTATGGCGTCGTGGGCGTTTTCATGGCTTTGGGACCAGCCCGAGGTAACTGTGGTGCTTTCAGGCATGAACAGCATGGAGCAGCTTGAGGATAATCTCAAGTCTGCGGAAAACGCGAGACACGGTATGTTGTCCGAGAGCGAGTCCGCCGTTTTCGCCCCTGTTGTCGGGGCGCTGCGAGAATCGTATAAGGCGCCTTGCACCGGTTGCAACTACTGTATGCCGTGCCCGGAGGGGGTGAACATCCCAGGGTGTTTCGCGGCGTTTAACACGTCTTTTGCCATGGGGTTTGTGGCGGGGATGACGCAGTACCTCACAAGCACGGGCGTCAACCACCCGGAAAAGCGCTCTGGGGTCAAGAGTTGCATCGGCTGCGGTGCTTGTGTGAAAAAGTGCCCGCAGAATATTGAGATACCCAAGGCGCTTGCGGTTGCCAAAAAGCGTTTGGAGCCGTTTTGGCTGAGCGCCATTTTGTGGGTGTTGCGAAAGTTTATTTGATTAGGGGACGGCATTTTTGAGGGTTTCGCTTTCGATATTGACTTTGTTCAGGTCCTTTGCAAGGACGGTTTTGACGTTTGTCTTGATGGGCGTTGTGACGTTCACTTTTTTTGCGCGGGTCGCCGAGTATGCGGTAGCGACGAGGGAGATGAACAACGCCGAGCGGCGTTACAGGGGCGTCGGCGCCGTTGAGGTCGAGGAAACCGGGTCTGGTTTTGCGGATATGCCTGTTTATTTGTACGCAGACCCGCGACTTGAGGGTGCTTACAGTTTCAGCGGCGAGAACACAGGTGTGGAACGCTACCGGCCGCTGAATAGGGAACAAATCGACGCTGTTGCTGGGTTGCCGTTCGTCTCGTCGGTTAACACACGCTATATGACTGCCGGGGTTTCCGAAACCTATCGGCGGCTTCCGGACGGTAACTCGGGCCAGAATGTGTATTACTATGAGTATATGCAGCATACTGTTTTCGAAGCTACGCTGACTGAGGTTTGGTATGCGAAACCGTCGGAAAATGGCGGATACGGAGGTCCGGGGAGCCTCAACCGCCTGATTGTCGAAGATATCAGCTTCCTCACAAGTTTCGCCCCAGGATTCAGACCTATGAATATGTGGTCAATTTTTGGGGACAGTACCCCCAGGTACATGCTCTATGCCGGCCCGAGGATGTATCCTGAATTGGGCTATCTCAGAACGATGGCAGGTATAGATACAAGCAGCGAAGATGAGTACACCGATTATCTATTCGGCGATGAATTCCTTGAAAGTTTGAGACCCGGCAGCCGTTATGTTTTTGTAGCGTTGCCAAACATGCAGGGGGACCCATTCTTGGGCAACTTTTTCACGGACAATTGGTGCAGTCCGGTCAGGTCGATAGACGGGGCGCCGGACAATTATATCGATACAGAGGAGTTCTCGGACCTCAGGGAGCTGTTGGAGATCACGGAAAACGACAAACGCACGTTTGACATGGTGTACACGGACGACATGGGCGCTATTTTGAGGTTCGCCGAGGGCAATATGGCGATAATCGAGGGGCGGGCGCTGGACATGGATGACAATGAGCGCGGTGCGCAGGTCTGCGTCGTGTATAAGGGATTTGCAGAGGCGTTTGGGCTTGGGGTAGGCGATACCTTCACGCTGAGGCTCGGCACTGAGCTTTTCGAGCAATTTAAGGGGTTGGGGGCTTTATCCGTCACGCGGGAGCGGTATGGGCCGGTAACGGAACCTGTGAGTCTTGAGATCGTCGGCATTTGTAGAAATATTGACACCGATCCCGATCAGTTTATGAAGCCGCACTGGGCTTATTCCGTTAACACGATTTTTGTCCCGAAATCGCTTTTACCTGTTGACGAAAGCTCTCTGGCTGGTCATGAGTTTTCCCCGGCTGAGGTCAGCTTCACGGTAAACGACACAAGGAATTTCGAAGCGTTCATACAGGAAACCGCTCCGTTGATCGAGGGGATGGGTCTGACGTTGTTCTTTACAGACGCCGGGTGGCCGGAGGTAGTCGAGGCGTTCAACGAAGCAATGGGCATGTCTGTGTTGAACATTGCCGTTTTCACGGTTGCCGTGTCTGCGGCCACTCTATTTGCCGTGTATCTGTTTATAGGGCGCAAGAAGAAAGAGTTTGCGATAATGCGCGCCCTCGGTACGACGATGCGGGTTTCTGGGCGGGCGCTGTTGATTCCTTTGATGATAGTCGCCGCCGTTTCCATTCTTGCGGGGACTGTAGCGGCGTCTGTTTATACCGCCGCGAATATCGGGCAAAACGAAGCGCTGCTCGCGCTGCGGGGCTATTCGGCAAATACCACTGTCCCGGCTTGGGTGGTTGTAGTATGCGTATTTGGGCAGCTTGCGCTGACGCTGGTTTTCGCGCTGGCGCTGTTGCGCTACTTGGGGGCTAAGCCGCCGCTGGCGCTGCTTTACGATGGCGGGGGGGCAAGGCGCCCGCTTGCTGCGGGGCGGGGCGCGGGGGTTGTTCATCAAGGGGTCATGGGGGCGCCGATTGTTGAATCTTTAGGGGATGTGGGGGAAGATTCTTCGCCTGCGGCTCAGAATGACACGGCGACGGGGGCAAGCGCCGCTGCCAATGGGCGGCGTTCGTTAGATGACGTTGGGGACGCAGGGCAGGATTCTTCGCCTGCGGCTCAAAAAGACACGGCGCCGGGGGCGGCCCGCGCTGTTTTGTTTGTTTTGCGGTATACGATGCGCCATGCGCGTCGGTCCGCAGGGAAATCTGTGTTGGCGGCTGTCTTGGCGGCGCTGCTGCTTGGAGCTGTCGGGCAGCTTGCGGTTGTGAAGCAATCGTATAAAGACCTAGTAGCCACGACGGAAATCAAGGCGAATTTTGCCGGAGGGCTGCCACTGATGGCTATGCATATGATCAAAAACAACAGCTTTGTCTCTGACTCATATTATGCGTCTCACCTGTATAGGGTCGGCGCGGATCTGAGCGTTGCCGAGCTTCTCGCAACAAACGATATCGAGCGCTATACCGGGGAGGCGGCGGATATACAGTTTATAGACGGTTACGACATGTCTTGCTTCGACCGTGCCGGAGTGGTCATTGTAGCGGGCAAAGTTTTTATGGAGATGTACGGCTACGCCCCCGGCGACGAGGTTGTGATCACGAACGAAAACCTCCTTGAGTATAACAAGGGGCGCTATTTGACAAGATACAGACGCGCAAACCCCGATGACGCCGACACTGACAGCGTGGTGCTTGAGAAAACTTTTGACCAGTTTAAAGAGTTTATCAAGAATTCTTCAAAAGTCCATAAAATAGTCGGCGTGTTGTCGACGCCGTCGGGCGAGTACGATACAATACTTTTTACCCCCGGCGAGCAAAACGCGACATGGGGGCTACTTGTGGCGGAGCTCACGCTGTCTGACAACTCGCGCCTGGACGATTTTCAGGCATACGGCGAAAATATTGCAAACTCGACCGGCAGGGTCAATTTCGTCATCGACTCCAGCAAAATCGAGGGCCCGCAAAAAACGCTGGGCCTCCTTGAGTCTCTGTACCCGGGGGCGCTTGCGGCGGCTTTGCTCATTGGGGCTTTCGTGTGCTGCTTGATGCTCCTGCAATCGTCAAAGGAAGCGGCGATAATGCGGGTGCTTGGCACGACGAAAAGCAGAGCCCGGGCCATGCTGGCGCTCGGGCAGGTTTTGCCAAATATCGTCGGGTTGGCTATCGGCGCCTGTGCGCTGCGTTTGTACAACGGGTCGTCGATGGCGACCGAATCTGCGGAGTCTTCTGTTTATGCAGGTTTGTACATTGCCGTGGTGCTGGCCGCCGCGTTCGTATGCGCGGCGATAGTGACACGGCGCAGGTTGCTTGAGCTTTTGCAGGACAAGGAATAGTTAGCATTACAATGAAAAACGGTGTTTTGATTCCGGGAAATGACCGCCGGAATGCTGCAAGTCCTGTTTGCCGTGTGTCGCTCCTATATTTGACTTCGATTGTGGCCATTGTTGTACCTTTCGCCGCCAGCCGTATCGCGACAAATGACTTTTTCGAAAACAGCTGCGTTGCGAAATGATTGACATTGTGCGCATAATGTGCTACTATATCGACAAGAGGATTAAGTATGCTTGCGGTAATCAGAGATAGGCAAGCCGTAAGTAAAGGAGGAGTAGAGTATATGCCGGTAAGCACAGGCGCTAACACTAATATAAACATCCGCGTTGACAGTAAGGTAAAGAACAGGGCGCAGGAAGTATTCGCAGCGTTGGGTCTTGATATGACATCTGCTGTAAATATCTTTTTAAGGCAAGCAATCCGCAAAAACGGCATACCATTTGAGTTGATAGCGGATGTGCCAAAGAAGAAAACCCGGCAATTCGGAAGATATAAAGGCAAGATGTGGATGGCTGATGATTGGGACGCTCCTTTAGAGGATTTTAAGGAGTATATGTGATGGATATTATTTTGGATACTTGTTCTGTGTTGTGGTACTTTAACGGAAACGATGAAATGCCGCAAACCACAAGGGAAGTTATCCTCAACTCCGAAAACACAATACACGTCAGCATTGCTACCGTATGGGAAGTTGCAATAAAGATGAGCATTGGGAAATTAGGCTTTGACGGTGGCATTGACGGGTTCATTGAAGCCATAGAGGATGAAGGATTTTTGCTTTTAGACATCACAACGGGGC
>Ga0082212_10005034_pt1 | contig 18177 bp, 21 predicted proteins | sample TergutNt197P3_FD_71548 | JGI IMG/M metagenome (GOLD analysis project Ga0082212, IMG submission 71548) | Neocapritermes taracua P3 segment gut microbial communities from Petit-Saut dam, French Guiana - Nt197 P3 | ecosystem: Host-associated > Arthropoda: Insects > Digestive system > Gut ...
TGGATGGTCAGTTTTAGTTTCTCGCTGTCAGGATCGTGGTATAGCCCGTCTTTGTGGAGCGTCCATATCCCGCGTTCGACCATTTCCGGAATCCAGTCCTCTCCTGCCCATTCGGGATGAATGGATGATCCGAGAAAGTTCTTTGCCTTATTGGCGACTATCAGATCGAAATCCTCAACGCGCAACGTCATTTGCGAGCAGAGATCGTAAGTCGCCCGCGCACGGCGGATGATGGGAACCACGGTCTCGTTCCGCTTGCGCGATTCGGTGATAATAAGCGCGCGTTCGGCGTCCGTCTGAATTACACGGTCGCGGATAAGCTGGTGGGTCAGGTGTATACGATCGGTTACCGGTACAAAGTTGTTCATATCATCGCCTTTCCTTAATTACTTGCGGATAGTTTGATTTTAATTCGGAATTTCATAAAATGGCAGTCTTTTTTGAACTAACATCGGCTAATCGGCCAGGGTGCGCGCCATAAAAGTTCCTGCCATGGGTGGTCGAAATGAGGTATAATGTAGGTTTCCACACGTTCAATAGGGAGATTTTAGATGAAAAAGATTTTCGTTTTAGTCGCGCTGTTTGCTCTCACGATCCTGTTTTCGGCCTGTGGCGGCGGCGGTGAAACACCGGCACAGAATGTCGCCCCCGCTCCCTTGCAGGTTTCGGCGCACCTCGCGCCCACGGAGGGCAACTCCGTGTACGGAAACGTCACCTTCTCACAGGAAGGGAATGATAGCGTCCGGATCATTGCCGAAGTCAGCGGACTTACGCCCGGATCGCATGGTTTCCATATTCATGAAAATGGCGATTGCAGCGCGCCGGACGCAAGCAGCGCCGGCGGACACTTCAACCCCCTACAGGCACAGCATGGCAAGGCGGGCGAAGGCGACCACCACGCGGGCGACCTGCCCTCACTGGAAGCTGACGGAGAAGGCAGCGCCAGAATTAATGCCGTATTGAACGGCATCACGCTGACCGGCGATCACTCCATTGTGGGCCGCAGCCTGATAGTTCACGCGGATCCGGATGATTTCACTACGCAGCCGACGGGCAACGCTGGCGCGCGCGTCGCCTGCGCCGTCATCCATCCGCATTAACAGTCGTAAAATATGATGGAATTGTAGGCGTATTTAACGCTGGGGCGGTTCGCGAACCGCCCCAGCTAATGACTGCAGCCGGCGCAACTGCCGGCGCTGCATGAAGAGCAGCCGGAAGAAGATGTTATCGAATGTGTGCTGCCGTCGCTGCCGCGGGAAACACCGCTGAAACAGGAAAACAGCTTCTCGACTTTCGATGAATTACAGCCGGGGCAATGGATTCCGTCCGGGTCTGCCGAACCGAAAACCAGTTTTTCAAATTCAGAATCGCATTTTAGACATTTATATTCAAAAATCGGCATAGTTACCTACTTTGTTCCTTCAATCCAGACTTCGCCGTCCGCGTAAAATTCCTTCTTCCAGATCGGAACGATTTGCTTGATCGTGTCTATCGCGAAACGGCAGGCTTCAAACGCGGCTTCGCGATGCGCGGAAGCAGCCACAATCAAAGTGCTGCATTCGCCGACGTCCATATGTCCCAGCCGGTGCACGATGGCTATATCGCGTATGTCAAATCTGCTTTTGGTCATCGCGCCGACTTCTTCAAGTTTTTTAAGCGCCATCGGCTCGTAGGCTTCGTATTCGAGAAACCGCACTGATTTGTCCCGCGCGTTGTCGCGCACGACTCCTTCAAAAACAACGATCGCGCCGTCTTCATCCTTTCGCAAATTACGGACAACTACAGAAGTATTGATGACCTCATGCGTAAGCTCAAACATAATGCAAAATACTACCCTCCGCTAACCGGCGGCAAAAACGCGATTTCATCACCGTCGCGCACGGGAGCGTCCGGGCGCGCGAATTCTGAATTCAGCGCGAAAAGAGTCGATGTCCGGTGGATTTCCATAGCCGGAAATTCCTCCGCAAATTTATTAAAGACCGAAAGAATATCCGTGACTTCGGCAGACTCCACATAACGCTCACGCCCTCCGGCAACATCAGCCAGCGACGCAAAAAATAAAACGCGAATGCTCATAACTAATAGAGTGTAACAAATAAGGAACAAATTTCGTCTATGGTTTTTGTGACTGTTTCAGTCGCCGCGACGCGATCGGTAAAAATGCTGAACACCAGATTTTTTTTCGACTGCGTGGCAATATAACCTGAAAGTGTTACTACGCCGTTCAACGAACCGGTCTTAGCGTGAATCGAGCCTTTAACGCTATCAGACGAAAGCCGGCTGCGCAGAGTTCCATCGGTTCCGCTGACGGAAAGCGTATTTAGAAAAAGGTCGAAATACGGCCGCCGGAGCAGAAATTCCAAAAGGGCGGTCTGAAAGCGCGGCGTAAGGAAATTTTCCCGCGAAAGCCCGCAGCCGTCGTAAAGGCGGATGTTTTTCGTATCTATACCCGCCCCAACCAGAAATGCTTTTATCGCTTCTATGCCGGTTTCGTTTGAACCGAAACCCCGCAATTCGGCGCCCAGCGTCCGCAGCAGCATTTCAGCGTGCAGGTTTTGACTGCGTTTATTTATGATTTCAATTCCCCGGATGAGCGGCATGGATTCATGTTCCGTCAGGAATATCCATGAATCCTTAATTCCAGTTTTGACGCCGCCATAGTGAATGGCTCGCACCTTGCCTTTTACTTTTACTCCTTTCCGCTCAAGCTCCTCTTTAAAAATGGCGGCTGTCGTCTCTGCGGGCTTATTAAGGACGATGGTTCGTGTGACGGCTTTTGAAACCGGTAAAGTTCCGGAAATAACCAGCGTGTTTGAATTGCGAAGCAACTGGATAGACAATGTTTGTTTTGCGTCGGCGCCGCCGATAACGGCCTGATTGCGGATGCGAAAATGGCTTGTGCGCGGCGTAAGCTCAACTGTTACATCTTTCCCGGATTCCGGCGCGCGCGCCGTTACATTAATGACATTGTTATTTATGCTGAGCGCTGTTACCGGCGCGCCGTAGAGCGTGCCCTTTTCCGCCGAGAATACCGTTCCCCTGCCGCCGCCGGATGGGGCGAAATAACTGTCGTCGCCGATAACATCGCCCGTAATTTCGCGTATACCCATTTCCTGTATTTTTTCAGCCAAATTCCGCAGCGCAGACGGCTGCCGCAGATCGCCGTAGGCGTCAATAAGGTTTGGGTCTCCGCGTCCCACAAGGATAATGTCTCCGTCAAGAACGCCACGCTCGTCCATCGCTCCGTTGGCGTAAACACCGGTGCGATAGCGAAAATCCGGCCCAAGTTTTTCCACGGCGGTTGCAGTCGTTACCACTTTCATTACGGACGCCGGCAGGAAAGCATTGTCGGGGTTGACCTCGACAAGAACTTTATCGTCTTCAGGATCGGTAATACGGATGCCCCATTTGGCCGAACGCGCGCCGGCGCGGCTCAGAGACTGGACGATTCTTTGTTGAATAGTTTCAAGCGTTTCTGAAGCCCGCAGCTCGACAGCAGGCACGCAGACCGATAGAAGGAATATGATGACGAATATTAATTTACGCAAAAACAACATTGTTCCCTTATTTCAAATCTTTTTGACCAATTCCATGGCAAACCGCGTCATAATAACATAGAAGACAAAATGCTTTGAGTGTGTGTTAAAGTTAGTGACGCCGGGCTGGATTCCGGCAAATAGCGTAGGGGTAAGGCAGTTATAAAAATGAAGAGGGAGTGAGGCTTATGATTCGGAAAAATATATTAGGAGTTACGGTTATTCTTCTCATATTTTTCAGTCTGTCGATGGTTCGGTCGATTCGTTCCCAGGATTCGGCGAACTATGTGGGAAATGAAAAATGTTCGCCCTGCCATTCCGACATCTATAAATCATGGCAGGATACACGGCACGCAAAGGCTATAGACAGCCTCAAAAAATCCGGGCAGGAAGGACTGGCCGCATGCGTAAAATGTCATGTAACCGGATATGAAAAAGACGGCGGATTCCTGGATTACGAATTGACTCCGGAAATGGCTGGAGTACAGTGCGAAGCATGCCACGGCCCCGGCGGAAAACATATTTCAAATCCGATGGGCGAAAAACCGGCGAGGACGCCGGGCGAGGATCGGTGCCGTGAATGTCATACCCAGGGTCAGGACCCCGGGTTTAATTACGGGGAAAAATCGAAGTTATCACACATAAAAAAATAACGACATGGAAGCGCGGGCGTCCTCGCCGGCGTGTAATGAAAAAATACGGGCAAAGCCCGGTTCAAACGGCCTGAAGGGCCGTTGCATAACAGCCTGGGGCAAAGGCGCATAGCGCCGCCGCCCCAGGGAGGGGATTTTATGAAATATCAAAAGATTGCCGCAAAGACGCTCCTGTGGGCGGGAGTTTTACTATTCGCAATGTATCCGGCATTTGGCGCCACGCTTACTGCCACGCCTGGTCACTCCGAATTCGGAACCATTGACGAAGGAGTCAATGCTGTTATAACGGTTGTTATTGAAAACACGGGAAGAACGCAGGTTGAAATTACAAACGTGCAGACCAGTTGAGCGTGTACGGAAGCTATGCTTGGAAAGCATACATTGGCGGCAGGCGAAAAAACGGAATTACTTGTTACCTATCTTACCCAGGGACGGCCGGGTCCGTTCGATAAAAAGGTCACTTTTTCGACCAACATTCCCGGAGAGGAAAAAATAGAAATTTTCACCCTTAGCGGCGATGTTCGTGAAGCGCCGGGTGCAAAAATAGCCGTCGCGCCACGCCGTGTCACGATCGAAGGAGACGCGCTCAATACCGGAAAGAAGCAGGTTTTTTCGGTGAAAAACGAAGGATCGCTCCCGCTCGTTATTAAAAACATGCAATCAAAAGACGGTAAAAATGTATATTTCGATGGAGCGAAAGACGGCGACATCACAGTTGAACCGGGAAAAGATCTGGATGTTGAATTGCAGTTAAATGGAAGGTCCAACGTGGGTTCAAACAGTGAATTGATTCTTATTGAGTCAAACGCCATAAATGCGGGCAGTTCAGGGCTTTTTCTGATGATCCAGTATAGCGATAAATAAGGTAATTGCAAATACCGTAAATAATATTAAAAATATGGATAATCATTAATGAGGTTGCCTGCGGAATCCGATAAGCATTTCTGATCGGCGAGTGTTATAGATTTTGATTGATTGCGGATCATTTACGATCGGATGATCCCGCGGCTATCAGGAGTAAGCCCATGTCAGAAGTCCCTGAAATATCCCAACTGGAATCGTACCTGCAAGATGCCATTAAGGAAGTGTGGGGAACCACTTTCGGCGCCAGTCCTGAATTTATCGCGCCCGAGCCATCGGCCAAAGGCATGTCGTCTATCATCGGAATAAGCGAAGGCATGTCGGGATTTCTTGCCATTCATGTATCGCCTGAAGACGCATGTAAAATTGCGGGAGTTATGCTGGGCGATACATATCCGGAGGTGGACGATATCGTCTGCGACGCAATCGGCGAAATATCAAATATGCTGGGCGGAAGTCTTAAAAAATTCTCCGGCAAATTTGACGAACCTTTCAAAATATCGACTCCCACGATAGTCCGCGGAAAGGATTATGAAACGCACGCGGCTGAAGACGCCAAGCGGGTTATTTTCGGCATAAAGGCGATTTCCGTGTGTATTACAGTGCAATTAGTTATCTATTCACATTAAGGATTTCGGATATGAGTAAGAAAGTGTTGACCATCGACGACAGTAAAACCGTCAGGCTTATCATCACAAAGCATCTGTCGGTTTTTGGCCTTGAAATTCTTGAAGCCGAAAACGGCGAAGCGGGCGTAGCCAAGGCGAAGGAAGGAAAGCCTGATCTCATTCTTCTTGATTACAATATGCCTGTAATGGACGGCCATCAAGCCCTGCTCGCGCTGAAGGACGATCCGTCCACAAGTCCGATTCCCGTGATCATGCTGACCACGGAAACCGTTCAGGACACGGTTTTAAAGCTTATAAAACTGGGACTGAAGGATTTCATCGCCAAGCCTTTTACCCGTGAAATCCTGCTGAAAAAGGTCAACAGTGTTTTGCCGATTTATGAAGGAGACGAACCTCCAACGCCGGAAAACGTTCAGACCGCCCTTGCCGGACCGCCGGCTCCTCCGGGAAGCGAAGGGAAAACCATAATTCTTGCTATAGACGACAAAGCGAACATACTGAAAATGGTCGAGGAATATCTGGGAGACCAGTATTTCGTGATTCAGGCCGAAACCGGCGCCGCGGCGGAAGAAGCAATGAAGAAGAATCGTATCGACTACATGTTCCTGGATCTTACAATGCCGGACATGAATTGGTCGGACATCTATGCCACCTATCTCAAGACGGTGAAAGACGCTTCTCCAAAGAAGGTCGCCGTCATGACGCTGCGTACCGCCGAAGCGGACATCAGCAAAGCTGCGGGACATTCAATTCAGGTAACCCTGTACAAGCCATTTACGGCTCCGGATGTTGCAAACGTGATGGAAAACCTGCTGGCATTAGCATCGGGTAAAAAACTGCCCTGGCTGGAACGACACGGCAATATTCGAATACTTCGCTGCCCGGGCGATAAAAATCCCAAAATTAACGCGTTTGTCACCGCGCTAAATACGGAGGTTCGGAAAGAAGTCGAAGGAATGGCTGAAGACGGCCTGAAAGAACTTATTATAGATCTGGGCGAAGGCTTCCTTTCCAGCGTGAATATTGCGCAGAAGTTTATCGACTTTATTGGTTACACCGCAAAATTGCAGCTCGACATCAGGCTCGTCGTGGAATCGGCGCAGGCGCGCGAAGCCGCGAAAAATTTCTCGGAAATCGCGCATTTGCCGACCGACATGTCCATGGAATTTGCTCTGAAAGCGTTTGAGGGCTAGACTCCGAACAGGCATGAGCTGGGACCGGCCGGTCTCAGCTCATGCCTGTTTTTCTTTTCTTCTAAAATCGCAGAATTTCATTTTCAGTTACGATACATCTTACACGAACGTCGTGTTTTTCCCGTGGAACGCGCGGAACCAGCATTTTTTCCCGGGCAACACCGCAGGTGAACGCGCCTGTGGAAGAAAGATAGATATCGTAGTATCCCGCGCCGTGTCCCAGCCGGTAACCATCGCGGTCAAACGCCACTGCGGGAACAACGATGAAATCGAGAGCATCCGGCACGATTTCAGGCGCTGATTCCTGTGGTTCCGGAATGCCGAATCTGGCCGGTATCAACTCGTCAAATCCCGCGATTTTTCGCGCCTTCATGACGCCTTGCGGATAAGTCCTGGGAAGCGCGATGGTTTTTCCAAGATCGATTGCGCGGCGAATCATTTCATGGGTGTCAGGCTCGCTCCAGATACTGTAAAAAAACAAAACGGTTTCGGAGCGCTGAAATTCCGGAAGACTGAAAAGGTTGCGGATGATCCCCGCGTTACTTTCCGTTATGTAGTTTTGCGAAAGCCCGGTTTCCTGCTCCATCCACCGTTTTCGTAATTCCGCTTTTTCATTCATTGATAGATGTTTTCCTAATAAAAAGTTCCGTTTTCAAATTCTGTAACATAGCATGAAATAAAAGAGAATTGAAATTTTTAGCCATTGTCGATGACTGAAAATCATGGCGCTTGGCAAATGGATAGAAAAAATTTTGAATATTTTTTGTTGACAGTAGATTTTTTTTGCCGTACTATGTAAGTAAATATTTATTTACATAGTAGGTGTGAGCATGGAAAGAAGAGGGAAAAAGGAATTAATCGAGGCAGCGGCTGTTGAACTTTTTGCCGTAAAAGGCGTGGCTGGAAGCACCGTCAAGGATATCGCGGCAAAAGCCGGCGTGAGCGAAGGGGCGCTCTATCGGCACTACAAGAGCAAGGAAGAAATGGCGCAAATACTCTTCCAGGCCGAAAAAAACAAAATAAACGGGGCCATTTTCACTATTTTAAGCAGTCCGGGGCGGGCAAACGAAAAATTGAGGGATGTTGTTTCCTATATTTATGGCGAATACGAGAAATCGCCTTACAATATCCTGTTTCTGACAACAAATTTCCATTTGCTTAATGATAGCCTGGAGAGCTTTTCATACACGGAAAACATTTATGACATGCTTATCCATTTTCTTAGAGAATTGTTTGGAAAGTATTTTCCGGAGAAGGACCCCCAGTTCACCGCGACGCTGATGGTCGGAATCGTGATGGAACCGATTTTATTTCATCATTATAAAAGACTTGAAAAACGTCCTTTGGAATATGTAGACCAAATCAGCGGGATATGCTGTCAGATTTTCGGGGTAGGAAATGAAGAATTTTAATTTCTTCCTGTTTAATTATGTCAAATCCATGAGGCTTTATTATGCCTTCGTAACCGGAATATCCGGCTGGCTTGGCATCGCATTTTATCAATTTTTAAACCAGTCCTGCGTTTCTGTTATGCGGACGACAGCTATCCTGGCAATACTTTTTTTAAGTTGGGGAATTAATCAGATAATCAATGATTACCTTGGGCTGAAGGAGGACAGGATAAACGCCCCAAATCGACCGATGGTCAGCGGCGCCCTGCCAGTGATCCCGGCCTTGACGCTGACTTTTGCTCTTTTGTCTTGTGCCGGAATCGCGGCGTGGCTCTTGAACCCCTGGGCGGTTATCCCCATGATTTCAGGTGTTTTATTGAATGTCATTTATGAATACAGCAAGGCTTATTCGCTGCTTGCCAATCTTGTCTTTGGCGTCATGCTGGTCATGTGTCCGTTGTTCGGTTTTCTCGCCGCAGGAAACGTTCCTGAAGTGCTTATAACGTCCAACCGATTATCCGTATTGTGCATGGTTGCCGCCATGAATGCTTCGATGACTTTTTATACTTACTTCAAGGATTATGAAGGAGACAAAAAGGCCGGAAAAAGAACATTTGTCGTCAAGTACGGCATCAATCGCGCCCGATATGCCGGAATAGCCATGGCATTCATCCCGATTTTACTGATCTCCTTCTTCATCGTTTCGGGCTTGCTGCCATGGGGCGATATCATTTATAAAAAGGATTTTATTTTCTGCGCCTCGGTAACGCTCTTTTTGAATTTATGGACGGCGGTAGTATATTTCAGGCGTCCTTCCGGATTTGATACTTATTTCAATCTCAAAACCAATTTCAGATCATGCGTTATAGGGCAATGTATGTTGATGTCGATTTTTAACGGTCGACTGGCTCTCTATCTGCTTGTTTCCAGTTACATTCTTATTGGACTTCTGTTTGATTTTCATAAGGACGCGCGTTCATGACCGGATTGAAAAAAACCATTGTCTATATGTTTATAGCAGTTCACATTTCAGCCAAATATCTGTTCAGGGTTCCGCTTTTGAAATATCCTCTGTTTCTCAAGCGGGCGCTGATTCTTCTTCTGAATTTCAGGCATCATAAAATCGTTCGGACGGCAATGGGGCTGAAACTCGACCTTTATCTCCCCGCATACCCATCTCCCGCATTTTTTTATGCCCTGGACAACAAGTTGTTGAAGCCTGACCCGGCTCCCGTGTCTGTGGTATTCTCCATGACCAAAGCGTGTCCTCACAAATGTCCGCATTGTTATCAACGTAAAGACGAAGGCAAAGATCTTGATTTGGGAAAATTGATCCGGACGCTCCTGGAAGTCAGGGATACAGGCGTTTCGCTATTCAATATTGAAGGCGGCGAACCGTTCATTCATTTCGACCGTCTTTTAAGCATGTTAAAAGCGTTGGATAACCGTTCTGAAATTTGGGTAAACACAATAGGCTCATTCGTTGACCGTGAAAAACTCGAAGCCTTGAAAGAAGCCGGGTTATTAGGATTGATGGTTTCAATCCATTCGCCGGACGCTGAGCGGCATAACGCTTTTATCGGCGATGACGGCGCGTTTGAAACCGCCTGCCGGACGGTGAAATGGGCGAAGGAACTGGGGCTTTCCATAACGATAAACAGCGTCCTGGCGGAAGACGAAATCAGGGGCGGCGGTCTTGATCGACTAATGCGGCTTGCCAAAGATATGAATGCGGATTATGTGCAGCTAATTCACCCAAAACCCTCGGGCATGTGGCTTGAGAAAAAGGCTGAAATGCAGAAGGAAGCCGGGGTTATAAAGCTGGTCGAAAACCTGCATCTGTTTTACAACTCCGGCGCAATGAAGGACTTTCCCGCCCTTGCGTCGCAGGTATTCGAGGAAAGGAAAGAAGGTCTTGCATGCACATCCGGCGCCGTTGACAGGTTTTACATCAACGCCACCGGAGAAGTGCAGCCCTGCGAGTTTTTGAATCTGTCTTTCGGCAATGTCAACGAAGAGGATTTCGACATCATTTATAAACGGATGCGTTCCTGTTTCAAACATCCGGCAAGTGATTGGCTTTGCTGTACACAGGCGGGCGCGATACACGAAACCATTCGGAAATACGGACTGACCTCGACGCCCGTGCCCTGGAAACACGCCAGGGAAATCGTGGAAAGCTGGAACCGCGGCGAAAAAACCGCGTTTTACGAACGATTGGGGATTTACGGGAAATGAGATTCATAGCAAACCCCTCGTCGAAATCAGGTAAAGGAAGAAAGCTCTGGGCGTTCTGGAAAAACGCTTTAGCCGAAACAGGCATGCCCTTTGAATGGGTGGAAACGAGGGATAGCGTGCATGCGTGTTTACTGGCTCGTGAATATACGGGCGCTGTGGTCGCCGTAGGCGGTGACGGCACGATTAATCAGGTTTTAAACGGCGTCATGATGTCGGAAAATCCTGCGGAGATGGGCGTTCTATACGCGGGAACAAGCCCTGATTTTTGCCGTTTTCATAATATTCCGACCGATCCTGAAAAGGCGCTTCAGGTCGTCCTGCAAAAGGAAATGGAGCCTGTTGACGTCCTTAAAATTATTTTTTCAGATCAAAGGAAATGTTATGCCGGATGCAGTGTCAATATCGGCATGGGCGCGGATGTCGCCCTTTTTGCCAACCGATGGCGCAGGTTTTTGGGCGATGTTCCGGGAACCGGTGTTGGCGTTGTAAAAAGCATCTTACGCCATTCTCCCTTTGATGCCGAAATATCGGTTGATGGCGTTGAGCGCGTTTTTGAAAAAATCAACCATATCTTTATTATCAAAAATCCACTGATTGCCTCAAACCTTAAACTCAATCTCGACATAAAGCCGAATGACGGAAAGATGTACGTTTTTGTACTCCAAAAGATGAAAAAAATTGAATTATTAAGTTCAATAGGGCGATTTTACACCGGAAAAATCGTAAATGACGCCAGGTTCTTTGTCGCCCGGTGCCGGAATATTTCCATAAGGACATCCTGCGTCAAGGCGGTCGAGTTCGATGGCGATCCCGGCGGCAGTACCGACATTTCGGTCAGACTTGTACCCGGAGCGTTAAACCTTATCAAAAAAATGACCGCAAATGAGGAGGTTCCATGGATGAGAAACTTCTGATAACGGAAATGCTCAAAGGATTTTCACGTTCAGGGAGACAACGGAACCGTCCGTTCGAGTGCGACGCCGAAATCATAGATATAAATGGCGCATTGTACGGCTTTTCTATGGACGATTTTTCTTTTGACGAGGACGGGTTTAAAAATAAAAACCTGGAAACTCTGGGAAAAAACCTGGCGGTTGCAACCATTTCCGATCTGTTGGCGGCAGGATGCTCTCCTGATTTTTACATGCACGCAATCGCGACACCGGACGACGCATTCGCCGTTTCCATCTCAAAAGGGATAAAAGAGACGCTTGAAAAATGCGCCTGCTTCCTGATTGGAGGAGACATTGGAATGTCGCCGCGTTGGCGTTATACAGGCGTAGCGTTCGGAGCTTTCGGCGAATTCAGTCCCTTGACCCGCATCATCCCGAACGACCGCCAAAACATATGGGTAACGGGACAAATAGGCGACGCGAATTTAAGCCTTTTAACCGGCCTGGAAACACCGGAATTTGAGTTAAGACTCGAAGAATCCAGGGACATGAGGCAGCGGGCGACGGCGGCGATTGATACCAGCGGAGGTTTGATGGAAAGCCTCTGGACGCTCCATCGGCTTAATCACGGCCGGAAATTTCATTTAGAAACGAATTTGATGCCTTTTGACCCCGCCGTCATGTCGTTTTGCCGGGAAAATGTACTCTCGCCTGTCGCTTTCTTGTACGGCGGCGCCGGAGAGTATGAAATCCTGTTTACGGCAGACGAAAACGAAAATTTTTCCAGCGCACGCAAAATCGGAACCATTGATGATACCGACATTAACGATAATTCAGGCGCGCTTTATCTGGACGGGGTAAAAATAGAAAAACCGCCGCCCGGGCCGCGCGATTTTAACAGCAGGGATGCGTACATCAGGAAAATACTGGAGGTCGTCAATGAAAGTTTTTGAGCCTCTGAAGCTTAATACTACGGTCTTTCCCAACCGCTTTTTCCGTTCGGCAACATTTGAAAATATGGCGGATGCCGATGGAACTCCTCTGGAAATCCTGGGCGATTTATACAACAATCTCGCCCGAAACGGCGTGGGAACGATTATCACCGGCTTTTGCTATATTTCAAAACAGGGGCGGGCGATGCACCCATACCAGACCGGTATGGATGACGACAACAAGACAGCAGCCTGGCAAAAAATCGTTTCCCGCGCAAAAGCAGCCAATCCGGATACCAGGCTTGTCATGCAGTTGGCTCATGCCGGCAGGCAGACTATGCGAGCCATGACCGGGGAGGAAGTCGTTGGGGCGGGCGGCAAAAGGTGTACGTATTTCAAGCAGTCCGCGCGGGCGCTCAGGGATCACGAAATAGAGAGTATAATCCGCGCTTTTGCGGCCGCGGCAAAAAGGGCGCGAAAAGCAGGTTTTGACGGCGTTCAGATTCATGCGGCGCACGGCTATCTCATACATCAATTCCTTTCCATTCATACAAATCGCAGAAAAGACAAATGGGGGAATGATAAAACCCTTTTCCTCAGAAAAGTTCTGGAAGTTGTCAGAAATGAATGTGGCGCTGATTTTCCTATCCTGCTAAAAATCAGCCACAGTGACGATCGTGATCTGGCAACCGGCGACGCGATTGAAACGCTGAAATCGGTTGAACGCCTGGTTGACGCAGTTGAAGTCAGCTATGGAACCATGGAATATGCTTTAAACATCTTCCGTGGAGATTGTCCTATTGACGTAGCGCTCAGGGTTAATCCGCTATTTAATAAGATTCCCGGGGTTTTCAGAAAAATCTGGAAAAAGTTTTTCCTGGGAAAATACCTGCGCGCATTCATGCCTTTTTCTGAAAATTACAATCTGGAGGGGGCTCTTCAAATAAAAGAAGCTGTCGACATGCCGGTTATCGTCGTGGGAGGAATTCGGAATTTTGCCGACGTCGAACAAACTATCCAAGCATTGGACGGCGTTGCGCTCTGCCGGCCGCTGATTGCTGAACCGGATCTGGTGCTACGGATTAAACAGGGAGAAAGATGGGTATCCAGATGTACAAATTGCAATATGTGCGCCATAAATTGCGACAGTAAAAACCATCTGAGATGCTACAAAGGAAAAGAAAATGCCAAAACAAAATTTTGAAGAATTTACCGGCGACGGAGCCGGTGAGGAATTGTTTGAAAAAGTCTTCAAACTTGCCAATTATCTTGAGAGTTGCCATGATGGCGCCGAACACTCACTCGGTATTGAGCTTCTATCTCCTCCGTGTGCCAATGTCATCCTCCGTGACAGAAACGGTCGCAGGCATGAAACGATTATGTTGGGATCCAATTCATATCTGAACCTGACGACGCACCCGAAGGTTGTGGAGGCGAGTGAAAAGGCGCTTAAAAAGTATGGTTACGGCATGGGGGCGGTTTCGCTTTACGCCGGCATAACCGACCTGCATAAAGAACTCGAAAGGGAAATCGCGGACTTTCATGGCGCGGAAGACGCAATTTTATTCGCAAGCGGCTACGGTACGAATGTCGGCGTCATATCCGCGCTTTGCCGGCCGGGAGACGTAATTATAAACGACAGCGCCAATCACGCCTCTATATTTGACGGTTGCAAACTTTCAGGAGCGGAAATCAAAATTTATCCTCACAACAATATAAAAAGACTGGAACAGATATTGTCAAGACTGCCCGAAACTCAAAAAGGGCGTCTTATCATCGTTGACGGTGTTTTTTCTATGCATGGGGATTTGGCGCCACTGGATTTGGTGACGCGATTAGCTGGAAAATATGGCGCGCGGGTTATGGTTGACGATGCTCACGGACTTGGGGTTGTCGGCCCGACCGGACGCGGGACTGCCGAATTTTACGGCGTTTCCAACCTGATAGACCTGAATGTCGGAATGTTGAGCAAAACGCCGGGCGGAATCGGCGGATACTGCGCCGGAAAAAGGGAAGTAATCCATTACCTGAGACTTTACGCGCGGACTTATTTTTTCTCAACGGCTTTACCGGCGCCGACCGTCGCGGGATTGATCGAGGTTTTCAAACTGCTGAAAGAAGACAAGGCCGGGCGCGATAGATTATTGCGAAACGTCGAACATATAAAAGCCGGTCTCAAAAGTCTGGGATTTAATGTTGGTGATTCCAACTCCGGAATTGTTCCGATCATCGTCGGAGATGAAGAGAAACTTGGGATGTTTCACCGGGATCTTATGGACGCGGGCGTATACGCCAATCTCGTCAGTTATCCGGCGGTCAGGAGAAAAGAATGCCGCCTCCGCTTATGTATTCTTTCCACGTTGACGGTTGCTGACATTGAACGAGCCTTGAAAGTTTTCGAAATCGTCGGGAAAAGGAACGGAATCATATGAAACCGGTTGTAGTAACAGGAGCTTCGGGTTTTATAGGCAGTCATGCCGTCGCCGAATTCGTAAACAGGGGCGTATTTGTTTATGCTTTTGTGCGCAATAGCGTAAAGCCTGAACTCATGTTGCTGGAACAGCAGGAAAAGCTAAAAATCGTCAGGACGGATGTCAGCGACCCTGCTTCTTTAAAGCACGTATTCAGAGGTATCCACGAAGATATTCAGGCAATAGTCCATTTCGCCGGGCGAGCTTCAGATGTAGGTTTTGATTCGGAATTCCGTAAGAATAATTTTGAATCCGTAAAAAATATGGTCGATATTACGAAAAACTTCAATATCGGACGGCTGGTTTTCATTTCTACCACGGATGTTTATGGGATGCGGGACTTTCACGGCGAAGCGGAAGACGAATTGTCTTATCCCGAAAATGCAGGCAATCCGTATCCCAGATACAAAATCATGGCGGAAAAACATATCCGTGAAACGCTTGCAATTGATAGATATTGCATCATTCGTCCAGCGGCTGTTTTCGGCGAAGACGATCCAACTCTGACGGCGCGATTCAAATCATTCCTGAAATATTCGCCTTTCATAGTCCATTTTGGCAAATGGAAAGGGCAAAACCGTTGGCCGATGGTTGATGTCGGGGATGTCGCCCTCGCCGCGTACATAGGCGCTTTCCATAAAAAATCAGCGGGGCTTGCCATTAATGTAATTGAAAACAAAAAAATAACCGTCGATCAGTTTTACAGGTTGATTTGCGGCCTGTACTTTCCTGAAAAATCTTATGGTTCAATAACCATTCCTTTGTGGTGCGGGTATGCTTTCGGTTTTCTGATAAGCGCGATTTCGAACATTTTAAACCTGAAAGCGCCGTTTATGGAACCATCTTTGTATGCCGTTCAAACACTTAGCCATAATCTTGATTTTTCAGGAGATATTTTCAGCAGGCTGAAGGAAGATACGCAAAGGACAGGTCAATGATTGACAAAGATTCACGCGTGAAAGCGTTCATAGCATTGGTTCTGCTTGTTCCTGCGCCAAGTCTCGGCGTGCTGTTTGGAATGTTTTTATTCCCGGATTCCGCGCTTGGGAAATCCTTGTTTTTGCTTACCAAGATATGGTTGTTCGCGTTACCCGCCTTATGGCTGAAATTTATTGACAAAAGTAAATTTAGCGCGTCGCCTGTGAAAAAAGGCGGTATCGTCACGGGAATTTTCAGTGGCGCGATTATTATATTTATCATTGTCGGCGGTTTTTTTATTGTCGGCGACAAGTTGATTGACAAGGATTTCTTCGTTACAAAACTCGCCCTGGTCGGGCTGACAAATCCGTGGCTGTATCTCGGCGCGATGATGTATTGGATTTTAATTAACTCGGTTTTGGAAGAATACGTATGGCGCTGGTTCTGCCTGGAAAAATGCGCGGCGCTGACATCCAGATTTTGGGCTGTATTTTTATCCGCCGCGTTTTTTACTTTGCACCATATTTTTGCGATGGTTGTATATTTTTCACCGGTTACCGTGCTTGTATGCGCGTTTGGCGTTTTCATTGTCGGACTGATCTGGTCGGCGATGTATTTACGCTATCAATCAATTTTTCCCGGTTACATCAGCCATGTTTTTGCCGATATCGCAGTATTTTGCTGCGGTGCATGGATATTGTTCGGATAGCCGCGGACGTGCCTTATATTTCAAACGCGGGCCGTATCAAGCAGGAAAATCATTTCGTTCGCGGGTATAATACCATGACTGTTCGAAAGGCGTATGCATAGACAACTGAGGTTCTTGCAAATTGGACTACCCTCATTTTTCTTGAGCATTGCGCTTGACAGGCCATCGTAAGCCAGGCTAAGCCATAATTTCGCAGGACGCTAACGTCCAAGAAGCCAGTCCAGCGCGTTGATCTGCCGTATGCCGTTATGTGATACGTTTGGAGTAAAATCCATTGTCAGCAGGTATTTGGGGTTGTGATCCCGTATTGCTTTAAGCGGAGCAAGTTCACGTTCAAGAATCGTTTTCACGTCTTCACCAGCCTCTCCCTCAACTGTATAGGCAACCTGATAGTATTCCTCCCCATCCGGGCCGATAATTATAAAATCCGCCTCCGTCGTGCCTACCTTTCCGACATAAACCTCATATCCTCTGCGCAGCAATTCCAGATATACGACGTTTTCTAAAATATGTCCGGCGTCGGTTCTTTTACTTCCAAGCAGGTAATATCGAAGACCTATGTCAGACAGATAATATTTCACTCCAGAGACAAGATGCTGCCTGCCTTTCACGTCATACCGGCCAACCCGGTAGAGTACGAAGCTCTCTGTCAGCGCCTCCAGATAATTTTCCACCGTATGTACCGAGATTTTACGTCCGCCGGAAATCATCATATTAGCAATTCTGGTTGACGATGTCAGGTTGCCGATATTATCAAAGACGAACCGGATGACGCTGTCCAACTGCGCGACATCGGCAATTTTCCGACGGGCTACGATGTCTTTAAGGATAACCGAATCATAAATGCCACCCAGATAAGCGCGGATGTCTTTCTTTTTCGACAACTCCAATGTGTACGGAAATGAACTGTTTTCAAGGTAGTTCCGGTATTTTATCATAAGATCGGATGGTCCGCCCAGCGCAGAGATATATTCCTTGAATGACAGCGGCAGCATTTTTATCTCTACGTACCGGCCTGACAGCAGCGTGGCCAGATCGCCCGATAAAATATATGCGTTTGATCCCGTAATGTAGACATCGCAGTTCTTGCGGACGAACAAACCGTCCACCGCTTTCTGGAACTGAGGCACAGTTTGTACTTCATCAATAAAGACATAGTTCATGCGGTCTTCCCGAAGACGCTCCCTGATAAACTCGTACAACTGCATGTGTGTCTGGAGCGCATGATATTCGGGGTATTCAAGGTTGATCCGTATGATCTGGCTTGCATCCACCCCGCTTTCTTTTAGGTAGTCCGCATAGAGATCAAACAGAGTGGATTTACCGCACCGTCGGATGCCGGTCACCACTTTGATAAGCTGTTTGTCCCTGAAACTCACAAGCTGTTCCAGGTATTGAGGCCGGGCGATTAAACCGTTCATAATTTTTCCCTCGTATTGGAACAGCATAGCACAAATCGGCAAAAACGTCAATATATATGCTGTATACAGCACAAATATCGATGATGACTACTTTACACAAGCGATGCGCCCGCGCTACCGTGCCAAGGTTTTGCAATAACGGCTTGTTTCATGGTATATCTACGCGCATGAAAATGAGAGGATTCAGAATCTGCCGCATCGGCGGCATTGACGTTATTATTGATTATTCATGGATTGTCATTTTTATTTTGCTGACATACAGCATGGCGGAATCAATTTTTCCCGAAGCGCATGAAGGCTACAGCCGGATGTGGTACTGGATAATGGGAGCT
>Ga0082212_10005035_pt1 | contig 18173 bp, 20 predicted proteins | sample TergutNt197P3_FD_71548 | JGI IMG/M metagenome (GOLD analysis project Ga0082212, IMG submission 71548) | Neocapritermes taracua P3 segment gut microbial communities from Petit-Saut dam, French Guiana - Nt197 P3 | ecosystem: Host-associated > Arthropoda: Insects > Digestive system > Gut ...
CCATGGGACTGGAGGGGGTAATCGGATAAATCGCGATTACTTCGCTCAACGCGTGGGCAACGTGCGCCGCTGCGGTGTTTCCGTCAATCATAACCATGTTTTTTTCGGACATAATTCTTCCTTATTACATTAGGATGGTCGTATTGTACCTTAAAATGGGAGAATTAGCAAGTAAGGGGGCAAACGCTGCTTTTTGTCCCGGTTTCAACCAATCGCCGCAATCGCTTCCTGCGTCATACGGTCGCATAATTCGTTATATTCAACACCCGCGTGGCCGGGAACCCATTCCCAGGCAATCGAAAATTCTCCGGTAAGGGAGTCAAGTTCCACCCACAGATCCTGGTTTTTAACGGGCTTTTTGCTGCTGGTTCGCCAGGAATTTTTCTTCCATTGTGCAATCCACTCGGTAATGCCCTTCTGGACATACTGGGAATCGGTATACACCACCGCCCTGCGGGGAGCATTGTCCAGTGCCTTGAGCGCCCTAAGCGCCTCGATAACCGCCGTAAGCTCCATGCGGTTGTTGGTGGTGGTTTTTTCTCCGCCCTTGTTCTGAGCCAGAATACGGGGTTCCTCTCCCCCAGTCCCAATAATCACATACGCCCATCCGCCCGGCCCCGGGTTACCCGAACAGCCGCCATCGGTGTATATCTTCAACGGGATTTCCATTGTCATAAAATACCGGAAAAAACGGAAAAAACCAAGGGAAATCCCCCTTGCCTGTTTTGTCGTAATTTAGTAATTTATTGATAGGTTCTTTCGGGAACCGCCGCCCCGGGCTGGGGCACAATCAACAAACTATACCGGCTTCATAACAGGAAAATTCACTGAATCCCGGTAAAAAAGTAAGAGAGGAGTAAAAAACATGGCAAAACAGTTACTGTTCAACGAGGAAGCCCGGCACAAGCTGCTTGCCGGAGTCGAGCAGATTTCCAAGGCTGTAAAAGTAACGCTCGGCCCCAAGGGCCGGAATGTCCTTCTGGACAAGAAATTCGGCGCGCCGACCGTCACCAAGGACGGCGTTTCGGTTGCGAAGGAAATCGAACTGGCCGATCCCTACGAAAACATGGGCGCCCAACTGCTCAAGGAAGTTGCCACCAAGACCAATGACGTGGCGGGGGACGGCACCACCACCGCGACCGTGCTGGCCTATTCGCTGGTCAAAGAGGGGCTTAAATCCGTAGCCGCCGGCATGACCCCCCTGGAACTGAAGCGGGGTATCGACAAAGCGGTCGAAATCGCCGTCCAGGAGATCAAGAAAAACGCCAAGGACATTAAAGACAAAGAGGAAATTTCCCACGTTGCCTCGGTTTCCGCCAACAACGATGCCGAAATCGGCAATACTATCGCCGATGCGATGGAAAAAGTCGGCAAAGACGGGGTCATTACCGTGGAAGAGTCCAAAACAATGGACACCACCATCGACTTTGTGGAAGGTATGCAGTTTGACCGCGGCTATATTTCCGCGTATTTTGTCACCGACCGCGATACCATGACCGCCGTGTACGAAGATGTATACATTTTGATCCACGACAAGAAAATCTCCAGCATGAAGGACATGCTGCCCCTGCTGGAAAAAGTCGCCCAGAGCGGCAAGCCCCTGCTCATCGTCGCCGAGGATGTGGATGGCGAAGCCCTTTCCACGTTGGTTCTCAACAGTCTGAGGGGAACCCTCAAAACGGTGGCAGTAAAGGCTCCCGGTTTTGGCGACCGCCGCAAGGCCATGCTGGAAGACATCGGCATCCTCACCGGCGGACAGGTTATCACCGAAGAGCTGGGCATGAAGCTGGAAAATACCGAGCTTTCCCACCTCGGCAAGGCCAAAACCATTAAAATCGACAAGGACAACACCACGATCATCAACGGCGGCGGCAAAAACAAGGACATTCATGACCGCATCGCCCAGATCAAGGCGCAGATCGAAGACACCTCCAGCGATTACGACCGCGAGAAACTGCAGGAACGGCTTGCCAAACTGGCCGGCGGCGTTGCGGTGATCAACGTCGGCGCGGCCACCGAGGTCGAACTGAAAGAGAAAAAGCACCGCGTGGAGGATGCGTTGTCCGCCACCCGCGCCGCTATTGACGAAGGCATTGTTTCCGGCGGCGCAATCGCCATGATCCAGGCCGCCCTTGCGCTGGACAAGGCGGACACCGCTGGCCTGAGTGATGACGAAAAAGTCGGCTTCAAGATTGTCAAGCGCGCCCTTGAGGAACCGATTCGCCAGATCGCCGAAAACGCCGGTCTTGACGGTGCGGTGATTGCCGAAAAAGCCCGGCACGAGAAAAAGGGCGTCGGCTTTGACGCGGCGAAAATGGAATGGGTGGACATGATGAAAGCCGGTATCATCGATCCGGCAAAGGTTACCCGCTCCGCCCTGCAGAACGCGGCATCCATCGCCAGCCTCTTGTTGACCACCGAATGTGCCGTTACCGACCTTCCCGAAAAGAAGGAAGCTCCGGCGATGCCCGGCGGCGGCATGGGCGGCATGGGGGGCATGGATTACTAATCCCCATTAGCTCTCGCAATTATGAAACCCTGGCCTTTGCTCGCCCCCTACGGGAAAACACTTTCCATGCCGGGGGGCGAGTTATTTTTTTACGATTCCGCAGGAAACGCCGATTCCCAAGGAAACGCCACGGGTGATCAACCAACAATACTACTGATTCACGGACTGGGGGACGAGGCCGACACATGGCGTCATGTTTTTCCTATTCTTGCCGGAGCGGGATATAGAGTACTCGCCCCCGACCTGCCGGGCTTTGGCCGCTCGCGGTGGAAGGGCAGGATCAGCCTGCGCCGTCACTGCGCGGCGGTGTTGCGGCTGATGGCCGAAACCGGCGCCGCAAGTGCGGAAAAGCCCGCCGTGCTTGCAGGCAGTTCGCTGGGCGCAGGCATCACAGAGATGCTCGCCGGCATACGACCCGATCTGTTCAAGGCCGTTATCCTTATCGACGGCTGTTTCCCGTTTTCCGGCAGCATGGGCAAGGGATTTTATCTTTTGGGGATTCCGTTTATCGGCAAACGCTGGTACCGGGGTTTCCGCAACAACCACGAGATCGCGTGGAAGTCACTGTACCCTTACTACGGCAATCTTGATGCGATGAGCGATGCGGACAGGGAATTCCTGCGCGAGCGGGTTATCGCCAGGGTGGAAAGCTCCAATCAGGAGCGGGGATACCTTTCCACCCTGAGGAGTATGGGAAGATTTTTTCTGTTCGATAAAAAGTTCATGACTGACAAAATCAAATCTTACCCCGGGAAGATTTTTATACTATGGGGAGAGAATGACCGTATTTTTCCGAAGGAAAAAGCGGCTCCCTTTCGCAGCCTGAGGACAGACGCGGACTTTGCCCTTATTTCCGCCGCCGGACACCTGCCCCATCAGGAAAAGCCGGATGAAACTGCGGCAAAAATGCTATCATTATTAGCCAATTACAAGACTCGGTTAGTTTTGTAATTGGCTTTGCAGTTTCTCACCCTGCGGGCTGCGAAACATGCAGTATTAATAGTTGCAATTGTAAAATTGAAATTTTACAATTACCCTACTAAGGAGAAGTTATGGATTCACCTAAAATTTTGCGAAACCGGAAACTCGGTGAGAAAGTTGTGCAGGCGTTCAAAAACCGTTTTTTTGAGGCCTGGTATTTTGACGATATTCCGGAAGCGGTTGAAAAAGCCATATCGCTCATCCCCAAGGATCATACCGTAGGCTGGGGCGGCTCCCAAACCCTGAACGAAATCAGCATAAAGGACCGTCTGGTACAGGATGGTTACAAAGTGCTTGACCGGGACAAGGCGCCAAACCTGGAAGAACGCGAAAAGATTATGCGACAGGTTATGTTATGCGACACTTTCATTACGGGAAGCAACGCTGTCGTTGAAGACGGTCAGTTGGTAAACATCGACGGCGCCGGCAACCGCGTGGCGGCAATGATCTACGGCCCCGGTCAGGTAATCGTTATAGCCGGGATGAACAAGGTTGTCAAAACTGTTGAAGACGGAGTAGTCCGCACACAAACCACTTCCGCCCCAATCAATGTGCAGCGTTTCCCTGATTCCCAGGCCCCCTGCAAAAAAACGGGAAGCTGCGTGAATTGCATGTCCTCCGATTCACTCTGCAATATTTTTGTCAGAATCAGGATGTGCAGGCCGGCGGGCAGGATAAAGGTAATCCTTATAGGACAAGACCTGGGCATGTAAAAACCGTGTACCGATTGCCCGCTTTACCGGCTCTTTTGCTGCTGACGATTTTATTTTCCGGCTGCCGGGAAAAGTCCGGTTTTGGAAACCCCGCATCCGCCGGGCGGCACGCCAACAATGCCGCCGAAACCGCCGAATACCGCGCCGCAAAGGATGCAGCCGCCCGCATCGCCGCAGCCCTCGACGACCGGCAGCTTGCCGCACAGGTAATAATTTCCGGCATCGACGGCAGAGAGCGGCTTACCGGCGACATGCGGCTATTGCTTTCGCAGTGTCCTGCCGGCGGAATAATGCTGTTCAGGTATAACCTTAACACCGGCAACGACGAGATACGAAGCCTAATCGCGGAAGCTGCAGCTCTTGTGGCACAGGAAAATACCGTTGAGCTGCCGGACGAGTCCATTGCCAGCATTTTGCCGTTTGTTGCAACCGATCACGAGGGGGGATCGGTAAACCGTTTCCGCCGCGGCGTCGCCGATATGCCGCCCGCGGCGTCCTATTGGGAGGCGGCGCAGAACAATGGCCGGGAAAGCGCCGTCGCGCAGATCGGCGGCGACAGTTTTGGCGCGGGAACGGTAATCGCCGCCCTCGGCATTAACCTGAACTTCGCGCCGGTAGCCGAATGCCTAGACGACGACAACCGTGATTTTCTGGACGACCGTTCCTACGGACAGCAAGCGGATTTTGTGTCCAAGGCCGCCGCCGCATACATCATGGGAATGGATCGCGCCGGTGTTCTCTGTGCGGTAAAACATTTCCCCGGCAGCGCCGGAGCCGATCCCCACCGCTTTCCCTCTGTTTTGTTATGCGACATTGATGCTCTGGCGGAACTCGTATCTCCTTTTGCCGCCCTCATTCAGGACGGCCACGCAAGGGCGATAATGGTTTCCCATTCCTCGGTTCCCGCCCTGGACGGTGAAAACATCGCCAGCCTGTCACCGCAGATCATGGGCCGCTGGCTCCGGCAGGAATTGGGTTTTGCAGGAATCATCATCTGCGACGATTTTTCAATGGCTTCCGCAGGCAGCCCGGCTGCTGCGGGTGCCGCAGCTTCCTCACGCCCGGAAACCCTGGCGGTACGATCCCTCGCTGCCGGCGCGGACATGGTGCTGGTATGGCCCCCCGACCTGCGGCGTACCCACCGCGCGATTCTTGCCGCGCTTGACGACGGTACACTTTCCCGCGAATGCCTGCGGGAGGCGGCGCAGCGGATATTATTTGAAAAGCTGCGCATGGGGCTGGTGGTGCAAGATGATTGATATAACCCCCCGAATCCTCTACTGCGATCCCCATTGCGTTGTGGTGAACAAAATCGCCGGTGAAGCGGTGGAAAACGCGGGCAAGGGGATGATAGACCTGCCCCGGCTGCTTGCCGAAGAACTCGCAAGGCCATCTTCGATGGACAGGCAGCATTGGCCGCCGCCCGCAGGAGATGCCCTTGCCCTGCCGACGGCGGCGCACCGGCTTGACGTACCAGTGTCCGGCTGCGTAGTATTCGCCCGCACAAAAAACGCGCTGGGCAAGCTTAATGAAGCGTTTGCAAAAAATGCCGTCGAAAGAATGTACTGGGTGATTGTCGAGATACCGGATAATGACAAGGCTGGTCTTTGGCTAGATAGTGCCGCATCGCAAAGCGTGGAACTGGTTCACTGGATAGAATTTAATCCGCGCAAGAACAAATCGATTGCCCATAACGAGCCGGGGCCGGGGCGAAAGAAAGCGATCCTCCGCTGCCGGCAAATTGGCAGGGGCAGGGACTACCTGTTCCTGGCGGTAGAACTTGTCACCGGGCGGCATCACCAGATACGGGCGCAGCTGCAGCGGATGGGTCTGCACGTCAAAGGGGATCTTAAATACGGCTCGCGGCGCAGCGAAAAAAGCGGCGGCATACGCCTGCACGCCCGTTCACTCGCGTTCCCCAACCCTACGGACAGTTCACAGACAATTAACGTGCAGGCCGCCCCGCCCCTTAAAGACAACCTCTGGCTGGCGTTTGAGGAAGCGGCTCAATCAACATACCCTGCCGAGAGCGGCTAAACTTGACTCGCTATTTACTTGAAAATCCCCCAACGGGGAGGGCAGCGTGATTGGCGGGAGAATGTGCGGGTTATGATGCACAGGAAGAGTTAAAGAAGAAGTATGCGGCAGAAAATAATGTATAACGGCAGCGGCTATTTCCGCGGCATCGGGCGCATAAAATTCAACAGCGGCTCTTCCCATGTGTGGCCTCCGCCGGAGGCCTCGGCGTTTTTTCCCTCGGCAAGAAAGCGGCGGTACAGACTGATAATGTACGCCTTGATTTCGGCGGAATCCTCTGCCGAAAGCCCGGTGCGCGGCGCGGCCCAGGGGCGCACCCGGTAATTTGCCGGCAGGTTCCCGGCAAACGCCGGCGCGGGGGGAGCTTCGCCAAAAAGCAGGGCGGCAAAGGCCTCCGCCTCCTCCGGCGGAAAGAGTCTTTCGTCAAAGCAGGTCATGCCGTAGAGGGCGGCGGGAATACAGTTAACGCTGTGCTGTTTCACAAACAGAACCGCCTGAGTAATTGCCAGCGCCCCCTGCTTCAATTCCTCGATCTGCGCCGCATATTTTTCAGCCTCGCCGTATGAACGCAGTATATCGGCAAATTTGGTGTAGGTGCGGATCACTACCATAACGTGCAGACTGGGTATGCACATAAGATGCGGATCGAGCAGGTGAATTAGAAAAAAACGGGGGCGTGCGATATAAAACGGCCTGTCGGTAGTGGAAAAATTCCTTTTGTACGAATCGCAGGCATACGCATACAGGCCGCCCATTGTCTCGATAAAATCCCGCACTTCGGGAAAAGATCTGCGGCCAAACCTTTTCAGCAGAAAAGCCAGCATCCGCAGCCAGAAAAAAACAAAATCAAGATAAATCGTTACCCATGAAGGCGTAAAGGGGACTTTCCTGTCAAGGGGATGATCAACCCTGCTTACCGGAACACGTCCGGGCAGCAGGGCGGCGATGTACTGGCGCAAAAAAAAGTTGCCAAAAATCCTGACAATGCAGCGAATCGTCGTTGGGCGCATCGACGGAACAGTGAGCGTTTTGTACCAGGGGTAGGCAGGTGATTCGTCGTAAACACTGGAGGTGTTTTTCATCGTGAGCGTATATAGTACCATGTCTGCGCTTGAATGTCATCTGCCTGAGTGTTACAATGCCGCCATGCTTGGACCTCTGGTAAATGCCGCTGTTATCATTGTCTGTTCTCTCGCCGGCTGTTTTCTGATAAGGGGAATCCCCGAACGTTTTGAGGATCATATCAGGAAAGCCCTTGGCCTCGCCACGGCTTTTGTAGGAATAAAGGGAACCCTGGAAAACCGGAACATACTCCTGTTGATCATGAGTATTGTAATAGGCTCGGTAATTGGCGAACTTATCGACATCGACAAATGGATGAACCGTTTCGGAATCTGGGCGGAGCGCAGGCTTGGCATGGACAAGAGCCGGCCGCAAACAGAAAAACAGGGACGCAGTTTTTCAAAGGGCTTTGTTTCCGCCAGCATCCTTTTCTGCACCGGCTCAATGGCGATTGTCGGTTCCATCCAGAGCGGCCTGCAGGGAAACCACGAAGTGCTTTTTGCCAAATCGATCCTCGACGGCTGTATTTCGCTCATCTTCGGCGCGTCCCTTGGCATTGGCGTCGCTTTTTCCGCCCTGCCCGTGCTGGTGTACCAGGGTTCCATTACCCTCGCCTCCCGGGCTGTCAGCGGCTATCTGACACCGGATATTATCCGGGAAATGTCCGCCGCCGGCAGCCTTGTCATAGCCGGCATCGGATTTAATTTTCTGGGTGTAAAGGAAATTAAGGTGGCAAACATGATACCGGCCATTTTTATTCCCTGGATCTGGCTTACCCTTGCTGCCTTATTTTGATTGTAGGCGAAGGGTACATACCCCGTCCGCTTGCGGCGGGGTTGTTGATTTTTCCTGCTGGTTTTTGTTTTTTTCCCTTATTTTATTGCCGAATCCGGCTGATCGTGGTATCTTATAGTATATGTCTGTCGTAGGCATTGACACAAATGTTCTTGCAACCGGTCTGACTGAAACTGAAAATCAGCTTGCCGAAGAAATAATGGAATGGCTCAGGGAAACCAAATCCGGCGACTATGATCTGGTCGCGGATCGCTTTTCTCACCTGAGCGTCCTGGGCACAGCCGTGTTCGCCTATCCTTCGATTCGGGATACCCAGTTCCTCAAGGGAGTTATCCGCGATGAAGGGAAGCTTGCCGAATCGCTGTTGGCCTTTTCTTCGCCCGACCGCCTTTTGTATATCCCGACAAAAGTCGTCGCCATGAAAAGTTTTCTGGTGGCAAAATTTCACGCGTTCTCGCTGCTTTCCTATTTAACGCCCGCTAGAGATGATTTTCAGGCACAGGTGCGCGCCGTGATCTTCTCGATCATCAGTACGTTGATGACGGAGGCTGTGTACTTTTCCTGCCTTGAGGATCCCGGCTTTTCCTACAATACCAAGACAAGCCTTGCCGATGATCTTATCGCCCTGTGGGACAGCGGCGTGGATCTGCGGGGCATCCGCCATCTTTCGGCGCTTTCTTCCCTGTGGCTTGCCCGCGAAAAAACTCCGCCCGGCTTCGGGACTATGGATGGCAACACGGAACTTCTGAGGATAACGATGGATCTGGATGAGGACTGGCGGGAGTTCCTTGTGGTAGAATCCAGCAACAAGGAAACAAGGTGGGCGCTGGAAGAATTTATTTTCGGCCTTTCCTGGGAGGAAATACAAAAGGTACGCTCCCGTCTTACCCGTTTTGGGATAAACGCTGTCGGTTTTGACGAAGTACGCTCCTATCTGGATTCCAAACCCGACTATTCTACGGTAAATACCAACGACCCAAGGGCGTTCTACGATTTTTTTATTGAGCGCAGAGATGCCTGTACCCTTCGCAAGAGGGTTGCCGCCCCGGGGCCCCGGCATACTCTGGAAGAAATATACCTCAAATACCGAATCATTACGGAACTCAGGTAATGGGAAAGATTGTGAAAAGGATTGTGCTCCTTGCCCTGTTGGGTTTTTCCCTGGCGAATGTACTGGGCGCGCAGACAGGGCGGGGCGAGGATCTTACCCTGAAAATCGCCGTAATGGGGACCGGCGACGAACTGTATTTCTGGTGGGGGCATATCGCCCTGGTTATCGACAACAACAGAACCGGGGAAAGCCGTTTCTATGATTACGGCCTTTTCTCATTTGCCAACGATAACTTTTTTGTCAATTTTGCCCTGGGCAGGCTCTGGTACTCAAGCGGCGTATCGGCGGCGGCGGGCAACATAGCCATCTATGTGAACACCAACCGCGATGTAGTCCTGTACACCCTGGACGTTCCGCCGGAAAACCGGGAAAAAGTACGCCGCTTTGCCGAGGAAAGCGTGCTCCCCCAAAACCGCAACTACCTGTACAACCACTTCTCGGACAACTGTTCCACCCGCATCCGGGACATTATAGACATAGCAACCGACGGACAGTTCAAAGGGCGATTTGGCAATGAGCCGGGACGCTTCACTTTTCGCCAGCACGTACGCCGCCATACCTGGTTTTCCCCGGCTGCCGACTGGATTCTCAACTTCTGGATGGGACAGGATATCGACACCCCCATCACTGTCTGGGAAGAGATGTTCCTTCCCGCCGAAGTCGGCAGACACATAAACGATTTTGAATATACCGACATAAACGGCTATTCCCGCCCGCTGGTAAACGGCATGGAAACAATATACACGGCGGAAGGCAGGCCGGCGGTGCTGGACATTCCCCGCAGGCAGTGGCCCAGGGAACTTGCCTTCAGCCTTGTCCTTGCCGGTGTCCTGGGTTTTCTGTTTTACCTTCAGTCGCAGCACCCGGCGCGCGGACAGGTGCTGCTGGGGATTTGCCACAGCCTGTTCGGACTTGTCTTTGGCGGAGCCGGGCTTTTGCTGTTTTTTTTAAGTTTTTTTACCAACCATGATTATACCTACCACAACATCAACCTGTTTTTCTGCAACCCGCTGCTGCTTGCCGCCCTTCCTCTGGGAATCCGCTATGCGGCGGCGGCGACCTACGACAAGCGCCTCCCCACCGAGTTTGCCCTCAGGCTGCTGTGGCTGCTGACCGCCCTGGGCATACTTGTTTCAATGCTGGTAAAACTGCTCCCCCTGTTCTGGCAGCAGAACCTTACCGACCAGATGCTCATGCTGCCCATCGCGCTGGTGTTGGCGTTTGAGCCCGCCGGCCTGCGCAGGATGCTCCGGAGGATCTTCTGGCGGTGGGTCTAACGGAAGAATGGCGCGGGGTAAAATATGCCGAAACCTTCGAGGCGGAACTGCGGGGGCTTGAGCGCCGCCGCGCAGGTGATCTCCGCTGCACCGTGGCGGATATTGAAGACACCCTCAAACACCTGTATATCATGGACGGCTCAGACCAGGGCGGCAGGGGTGGCGTGCAGGATGTAGCAATGGCCGCCACCATCGCCGCCTACGAACACTTTATTTCCCTCTGGCAGGCGGAACTGCAAAAGCCCCTGTAACCTTGGCTGCCCCTTGTTGTTGTTATGGTAGCAGCCTGACGCTGTGCAGTTCCTCCTTTATGCTTGCCCCGGGGTTACTCCTTTCTCCGGGGCATTCTTGTTTCAGCCCGTTTTTTTATGTTCGCCCACTGGGCTTACTAAAGTAAGCCCGCATTTATTGTAACAGCGGCCGTTACTGGGCTCTTGTCGTCCTGAATTCCATGCCAGGACACAGCTTGACGCTGTGCTTATCCTTGGACACTAGACAGAACCTGCGCAAATTTGCTAAAATGCCCTGTATGTCAGGTTCAGCCCCGTGAACCGGACATAGTTTCGGGGGATTTTCCCAAAAACCGATGAGGAGGTCAGTTGTCGGATAAGGATTTACGGATTAACGAACAGATTCGGGTGCGGGAGGTACGTCTTATCCAGGACGGAGAAAAGCGCCAGGGAATCATGACAACCACGGAGGCGCTGGAGATCGCGCAGGAAATGGGTTTGGATCTGGTGGAGGTCGCGCCGCTGGCGGTCCCGCCGGTAGTAAAGATACTGGATTACGGTAAGTTCAAATTCGAGAACGAAAAAAAGGTTCGGGATTCAAAGAAGAAGCAGAAGCTCCTTAAATTAAAGGAAATCAGGATGCAGCCGAAGATCGATGATCACGATCTTGATTTCAAGTCAAAGCACGTTAAGGAATTTCTTGCCGACGGCAACAAGGTCAAAGTTACCGTGCGTTTCAGGGGCAGGGAACTTGCCCATACCGAACTGGGACAGGATGTCCTGAAAGATGTCCTTGCGAGAATTGAGGGAGAATATGTAATGGACAAGCCTCCGGCAATGGAAGGCCGGTTTATGTCCATGGTATTAAGCCCCAAATCCAGAAAGTAAAACAAGAGGTTGCATTTATGCCAAAGATGAAAACAAAAAAAAGCGCGGCGAAGCGCTTCAGCTTTACCGGCACCGGCAAGGTAAAGTACAAAAAGCAGAACCTTCGTCATATTTTAACGAAAAAATCCGCCAAGCGGAAACGGAATCTGCGTCACGCGGGGATTCTCTCCGATGCCAATGTTCCGGCAATCAGAAAACAAATGCTGCCCTATGGTTAAGGGCATAAAGTAGAGGGATAAACCATGCCAAGAGCAATAGACGGTTCCAAACGCAAGGAACATCGCAAAAAAATACTCAAGCAGGCAAAGGGGTTCTGGGGGCGCAGGCACTCAAACTACAAGACCGCAAAGGACGCAGTAGCCAAGGCCCTTTCCTACGCATACCGCGACAGAAAAGACCGGAAAGGGGATTTTCGCAGGCTGTGGATCATCAGGATCAACGCTGCCTGCCGCGAGGAAGGGCTTTCCTATTCACGGTTGATTGCCGGAATGGACAGGGCGGGGATCATCATCGACCGGAAGATGCTTGCCCATCTTGCTGTGGAAGATACTCAGGCTTTTAAGGCTGTGACAGCCAAAGCAAAAGCAGCGTTGGGAGCATAATGGGCGGAAGCTGTTCGGAAACCGGAGGTTTCCGAACAGGTATGATTAGCTCCGGCGTAAAAAGGGGGAGGCGTTCGATGATAAACCTTGAACAGGTCAAACTGCTGGAAACAAAAGTCGCAAGGGCAATTGAGTATATCGAGCGGCTTACCAGAGAAAATGCGGGTCTGTATCAAAAAGAAGCGGAACAGCAAACAAAGCTGGAAGCTTACCAGAAACGGATTGACGAGCTTGAGGTTCTGGTCGTGCGTTTCAGGGAAGATCAGGGCAGAATAGAGGAAGCGATTCTTGCCGCACTGGACAGGTTAAACCAGTTTGAGGAAGCGGTAGAAAAAAGTCTGTGGGACAAGCCCGACGGAGTTCAACCCGCCGGAGTCCAGGCCGCCGGCAGGACAGGCAGATCAAAGTCACATCCGGCAGCGCAGCAGCTTCAGGCAGAAACCGGGGTTCCAGACGATGCGGCCGATTCCGGCGGCGAAAAAATCTGCTTTGAAATACCTGCCTCCGATACCGACGATGACATTCCCGATCCCCTGGAGCCGCTGGATAATGACGACAGTTCGCCGGAGAAAAACGGGGAGCTGGACATTTTTTAAGAAAGGAAACGGCTGTGAATGACCCCCATGATCTTCACATCAATGTCCTTGGCACCAGTTTTTCCATAACCGCGGGCGAAGCCCCCGAATATCTGGAAGAGGTTCTGGCGCAGTACCAAATTGCCGTCGCAAATACCCAGGGCATATCGGGAATGAAAGACCCGCTTAAAGTGGCAATCCTTACCGGGTTCCTGCTCTGCGATGAAATTAACAAGTTAAAACTGCAAATCGAAGAGGATCATACCAACGCAGAAGCAGAGCGGGCAGGCGAAGAGCGGGAACTTCATCATATAACACAGAGTCTTATAACCCGCCTTGAGCGGGTTCTTGATGCCTGAGCTGTACAAACTCCGCAACCAGATAAAACATTACGAATGGGGTTCTCCCGATTTTATTCCCCGTCTGTTAGGCACGGCATCTACTGATGGCGCACCCTGGGCGGAACTCTGGATGGGCTGTCATCCGGCAGGCCCCTCACTCGTCAACGACGACACCAGCCTGGATCAGCTTATCGCAGAAAATCCCCGCCGCTGCCTGGGCGAAAAAATGGCGCACAAATTCGGCACCCTCCCCTTTCTGTTCAAGCTCCTCGCGGCGGAAAAGCCGCTTTCAATTCAGGCGCACCCCAACAAAGAACAGGCGCGCGCAGGCTTTGAACGGGAGAACAGGGCTGGCCTGCCGCAAGACGCGCCCAACCGCTGCTATAAAGACCCAAACCATAAACCGGAACTCCTGTGCGCCCTTACGCCATTCACCGGTATGTGCGGCTTCCGCGAACCTGACGAAATAAGGAATTTACTCGCTAATTTCACGCAGAGGCGCATCGTACCGCAAGCGGTACGCGACGCAGAGGGGAATGCGCTTATTGTGAAGGAAGCGCTAACTGCCGTGTCATCGTGTATTGATAACGGAGATTCGGGAGAAGGGTTAAAGAATTTTCTCAATGCGCTATTCGAGCTTTCAAACGAAGCACGGCAAGCTATCACAGAATTCATACTCTCTCATGAACCCCCTTCCCCTCCGCGTTCTCTGCGTGAGGAATTGGAAACAGAATCCTCCGAATGGGCGCTTATGCGGAAATTCGCCGAATTATACCCCGGCGATCCCGCGGTGCTGGCGCCGCTGTACCTCAATATTTTCCGCCTGCAGCCGGGAGAGGCAATTTTTCTGAAGGCCGGTGTACTCCACTCTTACATTCACGGCTTCGCTGTGGAACTGATGGCAAACTCCGACAATGTGCTGCGGGGAGGGCTTACCGGCAAGCATGTCGATATCCCGGAATTGATGAACATTCTGGACTTTTGCCCCTTTAACCCGCAGATCATAAAGCCCGGTGCGGCCTCCCTCCATTTTGGTTATCCGTCCGCCTGCGAAGAATTTTCGCTTACCATGCTGCGCGGCGAAGGCGTCGGTGCGAATAAATTCGCGGCAGACAATGCCGGGGCGGCGTTTATGCGGGAAAGCCCCTCGATCTGCATAGTCACAGAGGGAGAAACTATCTTCGCCGACAGCGGGGGGGAGGCGATTCTTAAACAGGGAGAATCGGCCTTTATCCCGGCCGGCGGGAGTCCACTTTCGCTGCGCGGGCGTTTCACGCTGTATGCCGCGTCCTGTCCGCAGCGATGAAAATACTCATTGACGCCGACTCCTGCCCCCGTGACGCGCGGGAACTTGCCCTGCGCGCCGCCTGCCGCCTGGGGCTGCGGATTATATTCGCCGCAAACCGTCCCGTGCCGGGGATAAACGGGGAAAATGTTACGATGGAAATTTGCCCCGCCGGAGAAAATTCCGCCGACAACCGCATTGTAGAACTTGCCGCGCCGGGAGACCTTGCCGTCACCCGCGACCTGGCGCTGGCAAAGCGGCTTCTGGACAAGGATGCCGCTGTCATTGACGATCGGGGGCGCGTTTTTAACCGTGACACTATCAGCGAGCTTTTGTCCCTGCGTGACTTTACGGTAGGACTTGCGGAAAACGGCATGGACTTTGAACGGACGGCAAATTACGGCAAAAAAGAGCGCCAGGCATTTGCCGACACCCTCGACCGCCAGCTTGTCAGGTTAATGAAAAAAGTCAACGAATGAACGCGAATGAAGATAAGGAATTGATTTTTGAATTTTTCGCTGCAATTCGTTGATGCAGAACGCCGCCGTATGGCGGCGATATAATCTTTCTTATCTGCATAGGCCGAAGGCCGTATCGTGTTATTGATTCGCAGGGTCTTCGGGGTACAGGCTTTGGGTCTGTTTGATGTTGGGCAGTATCTCAAAGAAAATATCTATCAATTCGGGATCAAATTTGTTTCCCCCAAGCTGCCGCATTTCTGTCAGCACCTGTTCTTCCGTCCACGGTTCCTTGTACACCCTTTTTGAACAGAGCGCGTCAAACACATCGGCAATGGCGACAATTCTTCCGGCAAGCGGTATCTCTTCGCCCTTCCTTCCCGACGGTTTGCCTGAATCGTCGGTCTTTTCCGGCACAAGGCTGACAGGATTAATCCACCCGGGATACCCCGTACCGTCCCAGTTTTCGTGATGGGTAAGGGCAATATCTTTGGCGATATTGTCGATCAAGGACTGGGGATCGTCAAAAAGCCCGGCCCCGTACAGGGTATGGTGCTGCATAATCAGAAATTCCTCCGGTGTAAACCGGGCAGGCTTTTTAAGAATCGTATCCGAAATGGCGACCTTGCCTACATCGTGGAGCATCGAACCAATCTTGAGAATATCCCGAAAAGCCGCCTGTTCGGCTTCGGGAATTTTATTGACGTACGCCCAGCGATCGTAAATTTCAACAGCGTAACCCGCCACACGGTTAACGTGGGTGCCGGTTTCCTTGGGATCCCTCAGCTCCGACATCTTGATCATGCGGAGGATCATCGCGCGGGTAACATAGGCGCGCTGCAGGGCAATGGTTGCGTTGGCGGCAAAATGGGTGATAAGGAATTTATCCCCATCTGAAAACGGTACGACCTTTCCATCCTCTTTTTTGTTGAGAATCTGAATGACACCCAAAAGCCGTCCGTCTGCGGTAATCAGGGGGAAGGTCAAAGAAGAAGTAGTTCTATAGCCGGTTAATCGGTCAAAAGATGAATTGAAGGAATAGGGCGCATCCGGCGGAATATTGTACATATCGGGCACATTAACAATATTTCCGGTAAGGGCGCAGTAGCCGGAAATGGACTTTTCGTTAATCGGTACGGAAAATATTGAGTAGATCATCTTCTGACCGGGGGGCAGAGATTTCTGGAACGTATCGTTCTGGGCGTATTTAATCAAGAGCTTGTCTACGAGCACCCCTTCATCTTCGACGGTCTGTTTTACATAGATCGAACCTGCGTCGGCAAAAGCGACTTTACGGGCTTCAAGGAGAATCCGTTCAAGAAGAAGATCCAGGTCCTGAATCTGATTCAGTTCCGAATCCAGTTCGATAATCGATTTAAAATCCGTGACTTCAGAAGCCATGATGGTATTGTATACACAGAAACAATAAAAAACAATATGTCAAGGGGCATTTCGGACTGCTGGCTGTGAATATCGATATTTATTGCAGGGAAAGGATAAATTCCCTGCTTTTGGCAATTTCGACGCTCCACAATAAATCACCATAGATAAGATTGCAAAAGGCGGTAACATAAGCGGGATAGCTGCCGCTTTCCAGATATTCCTCCCGGAATTCATTGCTCAATTCAGGTTCAAAATCCCATGTTAATCCTTTGGCCGATTTGTTGTCTCCAATACCCACCGACCAATCTTCGGCTTTTTTTATTGTAGCGGAGTAACTGAATTTATGGGGGGCATATTGCACTTCCGCCGAAAATTCAGGCTCGGAAGACAGAGTCACGCCCGTTTGGGTCGCATTCAGGCTGAGGTTAATGTCGTTGTTAAGACCTATGCCCCTGCCCGCGACGCAGACGGTGTACAGCCATTCCGACCCTTCATGCCGGTCTCCTTTTTGAAAATAAACCCCGATATTGTAGGTATACCCGGTCTGAACAAAGGGGCAAATTACCCTGCCGGTCTGTTTTAAATGTTCAAGAGAGTTTCCCCTGATGTCGGTATATGTTCCGATTATGCCATGCCGTGCCGCGCCGGACCCCTTATCGATTACATCGCTGAAGTGAACAACTATCCAGGTTGTATCCTGCGGGATATTGTCAAAAACAAGGCATATTCCTTCGGGAACGGCCAATGCTTTAAGAACGGTTTTGTTGGGATTCCCCCCCCCCGAGCGTACGGAGGCAAGCGTCGCATCTGCGCCGCCCGGCTCTCCGGTGACTGTCTGGGCTTCTATTGTATCGCAGCCGGGGCCAAGCAGGACTAAACATACCGCAAAACAAAAAAATTTTGATATCCAATCCTGAAACATTTTTCTTCCTCCGAAAAATACGGATACTTTTTTTTACTATCGGCAAATTTTTACGGTGTCTTGAGACTTTTGGAGCTTCCCTGCAAGCTGCTTCTCAATAATGCCGAGAACGAGACTCGAACTCGTACCCCCTTGCGGGGAGAGGATTTTAAGTCCTCAATGTCTACCATTCCATCATCTCGGCAAAAAATGGTCACAGACAAAAACCTGAACAATAAATGCTACCACAAAGCGGCGGAGCTTGAAAAGGTAACTTAACCGGCGTGTTTACTCCGCCGCGATGCGGTAGATAGCTTCGATATCTTTTTCGCCAAGTTTGCGGAAGTTGCCAACGGGACCGAATTTAACGGCGCGCTCAGCCATTTCGCCGATGCGGGAAGCGTCGATTTTCGCGTCGGCAAAGCTGACCGGAAGGCCGATGGAACGGAAAAAATTCTTCATGCGGAAGATTCCTTCCAGAGCGGCCTGTTCAAAGTCGAAAAAGGCGCCGTCCACACCCCAAACCTTGGCTGCGAAGCGGGCAAATCTGGCGGTATCCTCCGGCATCCTCAGCGATGCCTTGATGTTGTACTTCATCCACGCGGGAAAAATTATCGAAAGGGACGCGCCGTGGGCAGTATCAAACAGGGCGGAGATTTCGTGGGATATGGGATGGCTTGCCCAGTCGCCAATGCGGCCGGTGCCGAAAATGTTATTGTGCGCCAGGGTTCCCGCCCACATTACCTCGGCGCGGGCGCTGTAGTCCCTTTCGCCGCCGGAAAAAATGCGGCGCGCATTGCGAATGATTGCGCGTAACGCACCTTCGCACAGTTCGTCGGTTAATTCCACATTTGGTTCCCTGGTAAAGTAGCGCTCCATGATATGCGCCATCATGTCGCAGATGCCGCAGGCGGTTTGATACGGCGGCAGGGAATAGGTCAGTTCGGGATTGAGAAACGCTACCGCCGGACGATTAAGTTCGGTGTTAACGCCGCGCTTCCAGGGACCCTCCTCGTTGGTGATAA
>Ga0082212_10005036_pt1 | contig 18172 bp, 14 predicted proteins | sample TergutNt197P3_FD_71548 | JGI IMG/M metagenome (GOLD analysis project Ga0082212, IMG submission 71548) | Neocapritermes taracua P3 segment gut microbial communities from Petit-Saut dam, French Guiana - Nt197 P3 | ecosystem: Host-associated > Arthropoda: Insects > Digestive system > Gut ...
GCACTCTCCGCTCAACCTGCGTCGTGGTGCTCCTCACTTCGTTCGTCAACCACTTCCTTGGTTTCGGGATAGTGCGCAAGCGCACTCTCCGCTCAACCTGCGTCGTGGTGCTGCGGAGCCCGCCAGGGCGACTCGCAGTGCTCCGCAGGGTGACGGACGTGGAGGTAGTGGTGACTGGTGGACGGTCGTCGCGGTGTTCGTTTATCGACAGAGAAACTCTTCTAGAAACAACAAGACCCCCGATCGTGGGAGCGGGAGTCTTATCGTATGAAAGTATCAGGAAGTGATGCGTAGGTACTTTTGCCTTGCCCCTTGTGGGGAGACTCCCAGACCAGCGGCGATAGCAACCCAGGAGTAGCCTTCTGAGCGTGCCTGAGCTACAGCATCATCGAGTTCCTTCTGTGCCGCCGTGGCAGTTTTCTTCAGTGATTGGATTTCTTGTAGTACCGATGAATCCATGAGAGCCTTTTGGCCTCGAAGGCGGTTCTTTTCACTGACTGACAGCACGACCTTGTCGTCGCTTGTATACACGATATTCTCCATGTTCTTCTCGTGGTTGGCAGATAAATGGGGTAGACCAACCGTCAATAGTCGCGTGTTTTTTACGCGTGCTGGTAGCCCAGCTTAGACTAGAAAGTGACTCAGAGGAAGGATAATTCCTCTGGACTGGATTTAATACCAACCTTTAGAGAGGAAGGCATTCCACGCCCCACAGGGGGTGCCGTACCTTCCAGAGATATATCCCAACCCCCACTTGATCTGGGTGGCCGGGTTGGTCTGCCAGTCAGCACCAGCGGATGCCATCTTGGATCCGGGCAGGGCTTGGGGGATCCCATAGGCACCGGACGACTTGTTTCCAGCAGTGGTACGCCAACCCGATTCGCGTTGCCACAGGTTGACGAGGCACTGGAATTCGTTGTCGTTCCACCCGCGGGCTTTGACCATGTCGTACGCTATAGCTTGGGCAGACCCTGGACTGACTTTGGCGAGTACGTCCGGGGGTTTTGTGCCAGTGGTTTGCACCTGGGTGACTGGTTCTTTCAAGATTTCTTCGCTGGTGACATTTTCTGTAAAGAGTTGACCATCATGGAAGGTACGGTCCACGGTCTGGTTTTTGAGGCCCTTCTGACCTTTGGTGGTGACGGTTACTACACCTTTAGGCTTCTTGGCGTCTTTAGTGTCTGTGATGGGGAAGGGGATGTCGGCTTCACGAGTAATGGTGTCGTAGGTGACTCGTACTAGGGAAATCGCCAGGTCGTCAGCGAGCAAAGACGCTGGGTCTGGAGTGATGATGTCGTCGTCATTCCAGATGATTCCGAGCTCTTCGAGGGTGGCGCGAACCGTACCGTAACCGCGAAGCTTCTCGGTTTTGCCGTCAGCTGCCACAGTGATCATGTGACCGGTTTCGATCGTCACGATGGCCCCTTCTCGTGGCAGTGGCGCTTGGCGATTGATTGAGACTTTGAGGGAGGCTTCCTCCAAGCCAAGGTCTTCTATGAGCCCATTGATATCGTAGGCATTTGTCCAGTACGTACCGCGCTGACCATTGAGGGTGAGATCGACTTGGCGGGCATGCTGGACAGAGATGACCATGTCATCAGTGAGGGGTTCAAACATCCCGTGTGAGATGAGATCTCGCGGCTCTAGGGAGATTCCACTTTGGAGTACGACGTCACTGACTGTTCCGTGGACTCTCATTGATGCGGTCGGCTCCCCGTCAACAACGAGGGTGACTGGTTTGCCGAAGGCCATGAGCATGCCGAAACCGTAGAGATTGACCACCATGACTGCGGCTAGTGTCAAGACGATTGTTCGCACGAATGACGGCTTGATGAAGGCCACGAATTTCTCCTTAGGGTGGTGGACGCACTCGAACCCATCTGGGTGGGCTGTGACACTATTCTACTGCACAGCCCCCAGAAATCCAAGAGAATACTGAGAATCTCTCAGGAAACACCCCAGGAGGGTCGCCCACTGAACTCGGTGTCGTGCCTGAAAAACAGTCATGGGTGATTCGGTGAGACAGAGTAATCCCCTGCTGCGCTCACACCGGCCACGATGGCTGCAAAGTCGATAGCAGTCTCACTGCTGACAACCAGGTGACCATGGATGTCTAAGGTGGCTGTGAGCACTCCAGGGATATCCCTGATTTCGGTGAGTACGTGCCCGACACAGTGCTGGCACGTCAAACCACTGACGACGTATGTGGCATCCATTCTTGACCTCCTTGATCCAGCACCTATCGTACTCGTTGAGCGCAAGAGGTCGCGGATACTCGTGGCTAACATGGGCTATACCTGCGCCCAACCATGGCTATACGAACCAGTGAAACCCGTAGACACCACACATAAAAGTCTCCATTGTGGATAACTTGTGGATAATTGATGACAATCCTGCCTTGGCGATGATGCACGCGAAGCGACTGTCCTGGACAAATATCAGACGAACAGTGCACATCTCTCGCCATCCATATGGTGGAATACGGCGTGGATTTCCAAGAAATTTCTCATCGAGTTGTGTTTCTCTTAGTGAAACGGCATGTCGCAAGAGTTATCCACCAAAGAATCCGAATCATCCACAAGGCCCTGTGGATAACTCTGCGCTCAAAGAAGGATTCATCCACATCTACTCACAGTGAGCATGTGGACTCTTCATTAGGGTTCAACACTGGCTCGGGGTAGTTTCACCTGTACGTTGACCTGGTTAACACGAAGGTCCGACACGCCACACAAGAAAATGTCAGACCCTTCATACATAGTAGTAACAACCGTGACTTTTTCACCACAATCACGGCACCGATCAAGGAAAGGACGATCTCATGACTATCACTCAAGAGCTCTCGTACGCTCCTACGGATGCCCCGGATCGGAACCCACCTCAAGACATCGCCGCTGAGCAGTCGGTTTTGGGTGCGATGCTCATGAGCAAAGACGCTATTGCCAATGTCATGGGCATCGTCAAAGGTCGCGATTTCTACAAACCTGCCCATGAGTTAATCTTCGACACGATTCTCAGTCTTTATTCTCAGGGTGTCCCCGCAGATGCCATTACTGTGGCAGAAGATCTCAACAAACAAGGAGCTATTGCCCGGGCTGGGGGATACCCCTATATTTCTGATCTCTATGGTGCTGTTTCTATTGCTGCTAACGGGGAATACTATGCCCATATCGTACGAGAGAAGGCGATTCTTCGACGGTTAGTGAATGCCTCGATTCGCATTGCACAGTTAGGGTACGCAGGCCAAGGCGATGTGGATGACATTGTTGATCAAGCCCAGCAGACGATGTACGAAATCTCAGATGGGGTCTCGGGGGAAGACTACCAACGTGTGTCCGAGCTCCTTCAGGAGACCTGGGATGAGATGGATGCCCTGGCTGCTCATGGAGGGCGCTTGCATGGTGTGCCCACCGGTTTCACGAAACTCGATGAGCTCACTAATGGTCTCCATCCTGGGCAAATGATCATTGTGGCTGCTCGCCCATCCATTGGTAAATCCACTGTTGCATTAGATATGGCGCGTTCAGCAGCTGTGCACAACATGATGACCACTGCAGTGTTCTCTCTCGAAATGAGTTCCCAAGAAATCATGATGCGTTTGCTCTCTGCAGAGGCCTCAGTTCCACTGAAGAATATTCGTACTGGCCAACTTGATGATTACTGGGATAACCTCTCTGCGGTCACGACTCAAATTTCTGCCGCCCCGCTGTTTATTGATGATTCCCCCAATCTCACCATGCTCGAAATTCGGGCCAAGGCTCGTCGGTTGAAACAGCATCATGACCTCAAGCTCATTATCATTGACTACATTCAGTTGATGACCTCTGGGCGCAAGGTTGAATCACGCCAGTTGGAGGTCTCGGAGTTCTCGCGCCAAATCAAGTTGATGGCGAAAGAGCTGGATATTCCTGTGGTGGCGATCTCTCAGTTGAATCGAGGTACGGAAGCCCGCGCTGACAAGAAACCTCTCCTGTCGGATCTGCGTGAATCTGGCTCCTTGGAACAGGATGCCGACATGGTGATTCTTCTTCATCGGGCTGATTACTACAACAAGGATGATCACCCTGGTGAAGCTGACCTCATTGTGGCCAAACACCGAAATGGGCGTACGGAAACTGTTCACGTCATCTTTGAAGGGCAGATGTCCCGATTTAGGGATGATCCTGATTCACGATTCCATGGGTCGGGCGATCTTTCTCCCAGTGAGCCTCTATGAGTCTCACCCTGGGTGAGAAATCGAGTTTGTGTGAAGACTTAACCCTCATGGCTGGGGTTCAGTCTTCACACAAACAGAATTCAGGGACTTTGGGTTGTGGGGGGCAAGGCTGAACGGGTTTTTTCGGTGACCAACCACCATGAAGTGACCAACCACCATCAAGGGTAGATCGTACGAGCAAGGGCATCCACAGCCGCAAGGCTGTGCCAAAACTGGTGCCCGAACCCAGTCACTGTGGTCGTGGTGCCTAAGATTTTCTTGGAAGCAAGTCTCTCATTGAGGGCTGAAAATTCTTCACTATTGCACAGTTTTGAAGCACTTCCGCGAGCAAGATGTGTCGTTGGCAACTCGAGTTCGTCGAGACGTACCCCGGTATCGTCACCAGCCAGCATCGTGACTGAGGCGAGGAAATCCGGGAAAATATAGCGCAAACGTGGTTCTTTCCACTGCGAATAGCTCACTGGGCGTACCCATGACTTGGGATATTTTCTCGGAGAATTCTGCATCAACCGTAACCAATCGAAAGCATTATGTATCGCAAGACGGCCAATAGTACGAACAGCTAAAGTCACTGGCTCGACCAACGTGAGGCTGGACACCTGAAAAGAGGCTTGGATAGCCGGCAAAACTGCTGCTGCCAGTGAACATCCAGTCGAATAGGCAAGAACCTCACTGTTGTCAAAGGCAGGGATCTCTGCTTCGTCGATTGCTGCTTGGAGGTAGGACAAGGTGAGAGTGCCCCACGATAGTGGATCACCATCAAGAAGATCCTGGCGCACTTTCGTTGACAAGGGCTGACCGTAGCGCGAAAATCCTGGCAATTCACAGGCCACAATGGCCGCTTGTGCGTGGGCTGCCCACGTGGCCAGTTTTGCTGCTTCCCAGGGTCCCATCGCTTGGTTGAAACCGATGAAATGCAAGATCAGGCGCTGAGGATCCTCAGGGATGGCAATGAGTGCATCAACAGGAGCTTGACCGCGGGGAGAGACTGTTAGACGGCGTACTCGCCCATGAGGCTGATCGATGTCTACTCGAGCCGGGAGGCTAATGGTCCTCATGCGTCGCAGGGATGTCTCCATAAGTAAGAGTCTACCTGTTTGATTCTCGCTAGGATCAGTGCACACTCGCAAGTAGGTCTTTTCAAGTCTCGTTGCTATAGACTTCTCCCACGACTTTCCAAAGCGGTGTTCTCGCTGGTCATTGTTTACTTTGTTTCTGAAGTACACACCCCTGAGCATCAGATGACATGCGGTGAGCACACCGGCAGGAGAGCCGAGGATTCCCAACTCAGGGAACAACAAACAAGGAGTAAATATGAAGTTGCGCAAAGCAGCTCTTGGACTCTCGGCCATTGGTGTGGCTTTGAGTTTGAGCCTTACTGGCTGTGGCGGATCTGGCAATGATTCTGAACAAATCATTGTTGGGACCACAGACAAACTGACCACCCTTGATCCCGCTGGTTCTTTCGATCACGGGTCACTCGCGGTTCACATTAATGTTTATTCGTTCGTCTACAGCTTCGTGCCTGGGCAAAACACACCCCAGCCTGATGCTGCAGAATCATGTTCATTCATCGAGCCAACAGTCTTCCAGTGCAAGATTCGCGAAGGACTGAAGTTTGCCAATGGTCACGATCTGACCAGCTCGGACATCAAATTCACTTTTGATCGCCAGGTAGCTATTAATGATCCCAATGGCCCAGCTTCCTTGTTGGACAATCTTGCTAGTGTTGATGCACCTGATGACTTGACGGTGAACTTTAACCTCCATGCGGCCAATGACCAGACCTTCGAGCAAGTCCTCGCCACCTCGGTGGGACCGATCGTTGATGAGGAAGTATTCCCCATGGATGCCCTCCTGGCTGATGAGGATATCGTTGCGGCGAATGCATTCTCCGGCCCTTACACCATCACGTCCTACAAGAAGAATGAAACCGTTGAATTCACACCTAATGAGGATTATGTTGGTTCACAACCAGCTCTGCAGAATGTGGGTGTCATCCAGAAGACATTCGCCGATGCAAACAACCTCAAGTTGGCGATCACCAATGGTGAGATCGACGTGGCCTATCGCTCACTGACACCCACCGATATTGAAGCCCTGCAATCCGATGATTCGGTCACTGTATGGTCAGCTAAGGGCGGCGAGATTCGCTATATTGTCTTCAATTTAAACACTATGCCTGGTGATACCCCGGTCCAGAAGTTGGCCGTACGCCAAGCCATGGCTTCTTCTATCGATCGTGAAGCCCTGTCCACCCAGGTATACAAGGGTCAATTCACTCCGCTGTGCTCCTTCATTCCTGATGGTTATGTCGGCGCAAATACAGCAGTGTGTGATGAATATGGTTCAACCCCTGATGTGGACAAGGCTGCGAAGTATCTCTCAGATGCTGGGGTGGCAACACCAGTGGTGATCAACATGCAATACAACCCTGATCACTATGGTTCGAGCTCCGATCAGGAGTACGGTCTGATCAAGCAGCAGTTGGAAGCAACAGGTCTGTTTACGGTTAACCTTCAGTCAACAGAATGGGTGACCTACAACAAGGAACGTGTGGCCGATAGCTACCCGGTCTATCAGCTCGGCTGGTTCCCAGACTTCCCGGATGCTGACAACTATCTCAATCCTTTCTTCGCCACGAATAACTTTTTGGAGAACCATTTCAGTAATGCTGAGATTGATGCTCTCATTGCTGAGGAAGTGACCACTACTGATCCAGCGAAGCGTGCTGAATTGATTGGGACCATTCAAACCATCATGGCTCAGAAGCATATGTCCACCTTGCCCCTACTCCAAGGGTCGCAGTGGGCTGTGTCAAGAGCTAACGTGACTGGAATCGAACTGGGTGTGGATGAGAATCTGCACTTCGGCCCGATCACAAAGTCCTAAAGAAAGGGTAACGACCATCCCAACCGACGGTGAGTTATCTCAGCGGGCACCTTCTCATATGTGAGTGGGTGCCCGCTTCTTTGCAGGCAACAATGATGTAGGTTAGTACCACCGTACCGGGGATGGCATCGCCGCGAGTCTGCACCGATCAAAATCGAAGGTCATCGACTGACAGTGGATGCCCACACCTCGCCAGCGGGAGTTGACATGCACGAGGAAGGCAGTGATGGCTAAGGCAGTCAGTTCTCGAAAAGCGCTAGCCAAGTACTTGATCCTGCGTTTGTTCCTCATCATCCCCACCGTTTTCATTCTGGTGACCGTGGTGTTTTTCTTCATGCGTGTCACTGGTGATCCGATCACTGCTGCCAAAGGTGGACGTACGTCTGTGGAGGAACTTGAGAAACTCAAAGACGCGGCGGGATACAACGACCCCATTATCGTGCAGTACGGGCGCTATTTAAAGGGGGTTGTCCATGGCGACTTTGGTCGTACGACTGACAATGTGGCAGTCACTAAGATCCTGACAGATTATGGACCGGCTACTGCCGAGCTTGTGTTCTGGGCATTGATCGTGGCTTTCGCTGTCAGTATCCCTTTGGGTCGACTTGCTGCGCGCAAATACAATAAGGGCCCCGATATTGCTATTCGATCCTTTGCTGTGTTGTTTTATGCCGCCCCAGTGTTCTTTGTTGGCCTGGTGTTGAAGCTCATTTTTTCGGTCTGGTTGGGGTGGTTACCCAGCTCTGGGAGGGCAAATGTCCTTGCCCAAAACACTTTGGAGTCTAAACTAGAAGTCAATACCAATATATATATCATCGATGCTCTCCGGTACGGGGATGGGGCCATCGTCGGTGATGTGCTCCTCCATGCCATCTTGCCCGCAGTAGCCCTAGGTTTACTCACTGCTGGTGTCTTTATCCGGCTGATCAGAATCAACCTCTTGCAGACCTTGCGTGCCGATTATGTGACAGCGGCACGAGCTCGTGGTGTAGCTGAAAAGAAGGTCGTCTCGAAGCATGCTTTTCGAAATGCTCTCATCCCTGTTGTCACCGTCATGGGGATGGAAATTGCCCTGCTGCTGGGTGGTGCCATCCTGACGGAGACAACCTTTGAATGGAAAGGTTTAGGGTTCCAGCTCGCGGAATACCTCAAAGCCCGAGACTTTGTCGCCGTACAAGGGATCACGACTGCGATAGCTGTGCTCATCGCAGTGGCGTCCTTCCTGATCGATGCCATCAATGCCCTTGTTGATCCGAGAGTGAGGTACTAGATGTCTACCACTGCTCACACTCCCGACATGGATCTCACACAACCGACGACAACAAAACGGTTCAAAATCCCTGGAGTGGCCCTGATCAAATCCACTCACGGAATGCAAAGAGGAATGCTCCTGGTGGGGATCATCATTGTGGCGGGATTCGTTCTCATGGCTCTCTTCGCTCCACTGATTGCACCGTACGGGTTTTCTCAGATCTTCACCCCTCAACAACCCATGTCGTCAACTCACCTGCTGGGGACAACCGTGGGTGGTTTCGATGTATTGTCGAGAATCATCTACGGTGCGCGTACTGCCATTGAAGTGATCCTGCTCGCTGTGGCCTTGTCGATCGTTGTCGGGGTTCCCTTGGGACTTCTTTCTGGTTATGTGTCGGGCCTGCTGGACCGCCTCCTCGTCTTGGTGATGGACGCCCTGTATGCCTTCCCTTCACTCCTGCTGGCCATTGTTGTCTCGATCACGATTGCCCAAGGTCGATCAGGGGCATTTGCGGGCATCTTGTCAGCAGCAATAGCGATCACTGTGGTTTTTGTCCCCCAATATTTCCGGGTCACGCGTAATGCGACGATGGCTGCCAAAGTCGAACCGTACGTTGATGCTTCGCGAGTGGCCGGAGCCCACCCCACTCGCATCATGTTCAGACACATCTTGCCCAATGTCAGCCAGTCTGTCCCGGTTCTCATGACACTCAATGCCTCAGAATCGATTCTCACTCTGGCCGGGCTAGGATTCCTGGGTTTCGGAATTGAGCCAAACTCAGCCGCAGAGTGGGGGTACGACTTGAACAAAGCCAGTACGGACATCTCGAATGGAATATGGTGGACGGCTGTCTTCCCAGGATTAGCGATCGTACTCATCGTTGTAGGGGTGACACTGATTGGTGAGTCACTCAACGATGTTCTCAATCCGCTCTTGCGGACCCGAGGTGGGGCGACAACCGCCGATGAGCAAGAGATCGCTGACGTTGTCGAATCCAGTATGGCTGAGATGATGCCTGCCACCGTGAGTGTCGAGGGGGATACCCCCGATCCACCTGTGTCACCCGACCAGGATGGAGCTAGCTCATGAGTCCGCTCGATTCGAACACTCTACTGCGGGTAGACAATCTCGTTGTCTCTTTTCGTACAGATGGCTCCCCAGTACGTGCTGTTCAAGGAATCAGTTACGACCTTGCCCCAGGGGAAGTCCTCGCTATTGTGGGTGAATCAGGATCGGGTAAAACTGTTGGCTCCCGGGCCATGGTCGGGCTGCTGCCTGACACGGCGACCATCTCCGGTAGTGCTGAACTGGCAGGTACCCAGCTGATTGGCCTCAAAGGGGAGACCATTCGCCGCGTACGCGGTGAGCGTATCGCCATGATCTTCCAAGAACCATCAACAGCTCTAGACCCGGTTCGTACAGTGGGCTGGCAGATTTGTGAAGCACTGTTGGTCCACAAGAAAATGACTAAGCAACAAGCCCTCACGAGGGCTATCGAATTGCTCGATCTTGTGGGTATCCCAGATCCTGCTCAGCGGGTCCATTCCTTCCCGCACCAGTTGTCGGGAGGGCAAAAACAGCGTGTCATGATCGCTATGGCGATCAGTTGTGACCCGGAAGTCATTATTGCTGACGAACCGACAACAGCCCTTGATGTCACAGTCCAGGCTTCCATTCTTGACCTTCTCCATGATCTCAAAGACACTCTAGGTACCGCCATCATCCTCATCACTCACAACATGGGTGTTGTTGCTGACATGGCAGACCGAGTAGCAGTGATGTACCAAGGGGAGTTAGTGGAAACCGGTCAGGTTCGCCAAATTTTTGAAAACCCTCGCCATCCCTACACGAAGCATTTGCTGGGATCTGTTCCCTATCTGGGTCGTCCACGCCCAGCAGGGCTCGACACTGTTTCGACACCAGTTACCGATGATGTAGTGATGAGAGTGAATCAGCTCTGTGTTGATTTCCCTGGGCGTTGGGGGGGCAAACCAACCCATGCAGTGGACCACGTCGACCTGGATGTACACAGCCATGAGATTGTTGCCTTGGTGGGAGAATCCGGTTCCGGGAAGACGACTCTCGCCCGCTGTACGGTCGGTCTTCAACAAGTGACCTCAGGGATTGTTGATGTTCTCGGGGTGAATATTGTCAAAGCACGTGGATCAAAGTTGCGCGATGCTCGCCGTCGCATAGGTTTCGTTTTCCAAGATCCTGCTGCTTCCCTCAACCCTCGGATGACTGTGGGCAAGTGCATTGCAGAACCCATGGTGATTCATCATATGGGCACGAACGCTGACCAGGTTGTGAAAGTGAACGAATTACTCGATGCAGTGGAACTTCCCCGCGACTATGCCCAGCGTTACCCTCACGAATTGTCTGGTGGTCAACGCCAACGGGTGTCCCTGGCTCGAGCACTCGTGACAAGCCCAGAGTTTGTTGTCGCCGACGAGCCAACCTCAGCCTTGGATGTTTCGGTTCAAGCAAGAGTCTTGGAGGTTTTCGTACGCTTGCAGCAGTCGATGGGTTTTGCTTGTCTCTTTGTCACCCATGATCTGGCAGTGGTTGACATGTTGGCTGACAGGATTGCGGTCATGCATCATGGCCAATTGGTTGAATTGGGCACGCGCGAACAGGTGTTGCGCCATCCCCAACAGGCTTATACCCAGGAATTGATTGCCGCTGTTCCTCTGCCGGATGCTGCTGAGCAAGCCAAACGTCGTACTATCCGCCGGGCCGCTCGCCTTGAGCCACCACAGGATGTGTGAGACGGCTCAACACCTGCGCCCAGGTTTCTTCTGACAGAATATTGTCCGTACTTGAATAAAGAAGGATGTCCCCATGCCAGGAACGAACCTCACTCGCCAAGAAGCCGAAGCCCGTGAACAGATCATCACTACCGCGTCTTATGACATTAGTTTGGATCTCACCGCCAGCGAAACGGTTTTTCCTTCGACAACAATTCTGAAGTTTTCCTGCTCACAACCGGGTGCCTCCACTTTTGTTGATCTCATTGCCCCGCAAGTACGACGAGTCGTACTCAATGGTCGGGAACTGGATCCACAGGAAGTGTACGCTGATTCGCGCATTACCCTGGTGGACCTGGAGGCGGAGAACACTCTCATGGTCGAAGCAGAGTGCGAATATTCTCATACTGGTGAAGGCCTGCACCGTTTCACGGACCCAGCCGACAACCGCTCGTACACCTATTCCCAATGTGAGGTTGCTGATGCGAGAAGAATCTTTGCCTGTTTCGAGCAACCAGACTTGAAAGCGCGATTCACCTTCCACCTGGTGACTGATGCAGATTGGACAGCCATATCTAATCAACCCACACCTGAACCACAGATCACTGGTGATGTGGCTCGCTGGGATTTTGCGCAGACACCCATCATGTCCACCTATCTGGTGGCTGTGATTGCTGGGCCATACACGCAGTGGAGGGACTCTTTTGCCTCCATGGATGGCCGTAGCATCCCTTTAGGGTTGTTTGTTCGAGAGTCGATGGCCCAGTACGTTGACCCCGAGAACATTTTTGATGTGACTAAGCGAGGGTTTGAATTCTTCGAGAAGTCTTTCCGCCTTGCCTACCCGTACGAGAAGTACGACCAGATTTTCGCTCCGCAATATAACGCAGGTGCCATGGAGAATATTGGTGCAGTCACTTTAACTGAGAGTTATGTGTTTCGCTCCAAACCCCTCGAAGCAGAAATCGCAGCACGAGCGAATACGATCACTCACGAGCAGGCTCACATGTGGTTCGGTGACCTGGTGACCATGAAATGGTGGAATGATCTGTGGCTGAACGAGTCTTTCGCTGAGTTTATGGCTCACTATGCCTGTGTGAATAACACCCAGTGGACAAACGGATGGACCGATTTCAATGCGACACGCAAACTCGTGGGATATGCCCAAGACCAGTTGCCCACCACCCATCCGATCATGGCGGATATCCATGATCTGGCTGATGTCTTGGTCAATTTTGACATGATCACCTACGCCAAGGGGGCTTCCGTACTGAAACAACTCGTGGCTTGGGTGGGTGAGGAAGCTTTCTTGACTGGGGTCCACAACTATCTCGTCAAGTACGCCGAGTCAAATGCCACCCTCGTGGATTTCCTTAGCGAGATCGAGGCAGCTTCAGGTCAAGACCTTCACCCATGGTCGACCATGTGGTTGGAGGAAGCCGGAGTGACCACCCTTCGCCCGGTGGTGGAAGAAAAAGGAGATGGAACCTATGCCCAAGTCTCTATCGCCCAAGAAGTGCCAGCGGTCTATGGACGTTTCGCTGACATCCCTCATCGTGACCTGCCCGCGATCTCGGTCACTCCCAGTCTGCGTCCCCACAAGATTGGACTGGCAGGTTATGACCTTGATGGTGAGTCGATGGTGAAACATCTGTCTCTATCGGTGGTTGTTGAAGGTGCCTTGACACAGGTCGAAGAGTTGAGTGGTGCGAAGGTACCCGATGTCCTCATGGTCAACGAGGAGGATCTGACTTTTGCCACCCTGCGACTTGATGATCGCTCTTCGGCGCGACTACCGGGCGTACTGTCAAAGATTGATGATCCTCTCACCAGAGCCCTGTTGTGGGGATCGGCGTGGGATAGCGTACGTGGCGGTGAACTGCCTGCTCGTCAATACCTGTCACTCGCCCGCGGTGCCCTCATCGGTGAGACAAACTCGATGACATTGTTGTCGGTCCTTGCTCGGCTGCGCAGTGCCACACACCTCTATGTGTCTCCCCGTGTGAGAGCCCAGTCCCGCCAACTCACAGCTGATTGGTTGCGTGACATGACCGAGCAGGCACCACCAGGAACTGATCGCCAGCTTCAGTTCTTGAAGAGTTTCACTTCGCTAGCGTGTACGGATCAGCACTTCGATTTCTTGAATGATCTGTTCACGGGAGCAACCCAGCTTCCATCTTTGACCATGGACACGGACCTTCGATGGGAGATACTCAGCGCACTCGTGGCAGGTGGACGACTAGGGCCAGACGAGATAGACCAAGAGCTAAAACTGGACCCCACCATGTCTGGAGCTGAGAAGGCTGCAGGAGTACGAGCAGCAATCCCCACGATAGAAGCCAAGAGACAGGCCTGGGAATTCGGTGTCTTGGATGACACCATCACTAACGCAACACAACGCGAGGTTCTTGCTGGTTTCTCCCAGGTCCAAGACCCGAGTCTTCTACGAGAGTTTGCTGGGCAATACTTCTCGGCAATCGAGCATGTATGGCAGACCCGTACCACACACATGAGACAAAATATCGTCAAGGCCGTCTACCCGGTGCGCTTGGCCAATGACGAGCACGTGGATGTTTTGGCGATGACTGATCAGTGGTTGGATGACCTCGGTGCGAGGCAACCTGATCTGAGGAGGCTCGTACTGGCCAACCGTGAAGAGGTGATCTGTGCTCGACTTGCTGTAGCGTGTGATGAATCCTTTGTCGACGATCCTCCGACCAACGGCGGATAAAAGAACCATCCCTGTGGGGGATCACAACACATCAGTCAATTTCCTAGGATGGACAGATGACTGAGAAAAACTCCCCAGCTACAAAGCCAACTGTTGATAGTCCACCGAGTCAACCTCCCCAGGAGGAGCCTGCTCGTGATGTGCAGAAACCAGGGATCATTGCTCAGAACCTGAAAAGATCCTTTGGTACGGTTCGAGCTGTTGATGGAGTTTCCTTTGAGGCTCCCGCAGGTGGTGTCACAGCTCTCATCGGGCCTAATGGTTCAGGCAAGACAACTTTGATGCTGATATTGGCTGGATTGCTTCAACCCGACTCGGGCGTGGCAGAAGTCTGCGGTTGGAATGTGGTGAAGGACAATTATCAGGCGCGACGACGAGTGGGGTGGATGCCTGATTCGTTTGGCACTTGGGATGCGCTGACCTGTACCGAGATCTTGAAAATATTTGGGATGGCGTACGGTATGAAGAAAATGGAGGCCGTGGATCGCGGTGAGGAACTGCTCGAACAGCTCTATCTTCGAGACTATGTTGATCGCCCTGCCCGCGTACTGTCTCGGGGGCAGAAGCAGCGCCTAGGTTTGGCTCGAGCACTCATCCATGATCCTGAGGTTCTTCTCCTTGATGAACCTGCTTCAGGATTGGATCCGCGTTCCCGAATAGAGTTTAGAGACATCATTCATGATCTTGCTGGTCAAGGGAAAACGATACTGGTCTCCTCACACGTACTATCCGAATTGGATGAATACACCGATCATGCTGTCTTCTTGTCACGTGGGCGTACGGTGAATGCTGAGCCAGCTGATTTTGCGGGTACGGCTCGGGGTTGGCGTATTGCCGCACTCGATCCTGTGGCGCTGCAAACCTTCCTGACCAAAGCGGACATTCCCTACCAGAGTGCACCGGGAGCTTCTGGAGAGTTTGTGATCTCCTTGGGGAGCATCGAATCAGCTGCTCAAGTGATGCAGGCAGCCATTCGTGCGAACGTACCTTTGCACACCTTGGCTCCCATGGCTGGGCGTCTCGAAGAAACCTATCTACAGTTGAATGAGGAAAGACGATGAATACATGGTCACTATCCCTGCAAGGGTTAAAAACCGTTCTGAGCCTAGAGGTCATGCAGCGCTTGCGTTCCAAGAAATGGAAGTGGGCGCTGGTTGCTTGGGCACTCACCATTGGGGCGATCACTATGTTGGTGATGTGGGCGGTGTACCAAACTTTCACTTTTGAACGCACTTACAATGCTCCTGGCCGAATCCAGGACACAGCTGCTGGGCCAATGGCGTTTTCCCTCATTGTCATGTTTATCATTGGGATGGGTTTGGTGGTCGCGCCAGCATTCACAGCAACCTCCATTAATGGTGATCGTAACGCCGGTACGTTAGCCACCTTGCAAGCAACTGGCCTGTCTGCTGTGGAAATAGCTGCTGGAAAGTTCATTGCTGCCTGGCTGACAGCAGGAGGCTTTCTCGCCTCAGCATTTCCTTTTATTGTCGTCACCATGGTTTTCGGTAACATCTCTGTACTGCGGGTGATCGTGTGTTTGGTCGTTTTGTTTCTTCTCATCGGCGTGGTGTGTGTCATCGGATTGGGATGGTCTGCCTTATTCAATCGTACGGCTGCCTCAACAGTGATGACCTATCTCTCGGTTGTTGTCTTTGCTGTCATTTCGCCGATATTAGTGGGACTGTCAATGCCTTTCATCCAAGAAGAGGATATGCCCGTACGGGAATGGGGACTCACGGAAGCACAGATGGATGAATACCTTGAGAAAAACGCACTCTATTGGGATGAGATCTGGGACGAGTACTCGTGGGATGATCATGGGGATATTATTCTTCCGCTGGGCACAGTGGATCCAACTGTCTTGGCTCCTCGTCCACCGGTAGAGGAGTGTGCATGGCATGAAACCACTACATGGGTAACCCATACAGAATCAGTGTGGTGGCTGCTTGCTGCTAATCCTTTCGTTATTGTCGCTGATGCTGCACCAGTGATGATGAGAAGTTACCCCGACATTTTTGACATTGATGATGTGCTGATCAATGATGTGCTCTCAGGGATTCGAATTACTGTTCGTGAATTGTCTCGCCCACCAGCAACAGAATATGACAACTGCACCTGGCTCTATGGGGATTTTCCTGAGTACAACGCCTATCAGAATGCTGATGGGTCCTGGACTGTGAAGACTCTCACCGGAAAACCTGCTGATGTTCCATTAGCACCGATTTCACAGAGACCAGCGAGCCAGGATATGCCATTGTGGCCCTGGGGGCTTGGGATCAACCTGCTCATGGGTGGGTGTTTCTTCTGGATCACTGTACGGCGACTGAGGATTCCGTACCGCACATTAGCCCCAGGTACGCGCGTGGCCTAGATCACCTAAGCAGAAGCCCGGGCACTGTGGTGTCCCGGCTTCATCGATTCCTAGGCTCCGACAAGTGCCCGAGCGTGAAGAACACACAAGAAGACTGCAACCCAGTGACAGGCGGCAGCGGCAACCGTGCACGCATGAAAGACTTCGTGGAAACCGAAGTACTTTTTTGATGGGTCTGGCCACTTTTGTGAATAGACCACCGCACCCAAGGAATAGACCACTCCACCGACGAGAACGAGGATGACAATGGCGGGCCCTCCAGCTTTCCACAAATCGGGAAGCCACCAGATGGCTGCCCACCCCATGATGACGTACATCGCGGAATAGAGCCAGCGTGGGGCGGAGATCCACAGGACTCGAAAGAGGACCCCGGCGATGGCAAGCCCCCAAATGACTGCGAGAATGGTGATGCGGGCTGAACCGGTGAGTAGCATCATCGACAGTGGGGTATAGGTACCCGCGACAAACAGATAAATGTTCGCATGGTCGATTCGCCTCAGTATTGCTTTGACCAGCTCTCCCCACCTGCCGATGTGATAGACAGCAGAGTGGGCGAAGAGCAGTACGGCACATCCGAGATAGATAGCCAACGAGGCTTTGTTGAGACCCCCAGGAGCTATGCAAATGAGCACGATGATTCCTGCTGTGAGCAGCGGGACTGTACCAGCATGGAGCCATCCGCGAAGGACGGGCTTCTCTGGTGGTATGACCTCACTGGTGGGGGCTGTCTGCTCGACGCTGTCCAAGGTGGTGGTCATCGACTCTCCTTAGTTACGGTACGGTAGGTTACCTTGCCGTAGGTAATCTACTCGTTTCGAGTGCTAGGCACAACCACGAGCAGGTAGATCTGTTCAAAGATTCGACCTTGGCTGACAGAGATTTCCAGTCCACCTGCACCTGAAAACCGTACTGCTCCCCAATAGGGTACTCTCGTGACTATGGGTGATCGGTTCCAGGCGATCCAGCAGCACTTGCTTCCCACAGGTCTGCTGTATTCGACGTACGAACGCAGATTACTGGCATCCCTCGACAGGAGTCGCTTGCCGCGTCATGTGGCTGTGATGGCTGACGGCAATAGGAGGTGGGCGCGACTCAATGCCCCCGATGGGACGTTGACTGCGGGGTACCAAGCTGGTGCACAGCGGCTGGGGGAATTTGCTTCCTGGTGTGATGAGGTGGGCATCGAGATCGTCACCCTCTGGGTACTGTCGCCCTATAACCTCGATCGTGGAGAAGATGAGGTGGGCCCGCTTCTCGATGTCATTGTCTCCTTGGTGGAATCTCTTGGGCAAGCCGGCAAGTGGAAGGTGCAGCTTGTTGGTGCACTCGATCTTCTGCCAGCTGCCACCGCGCAGGCTCTGCGAGATGCTTCGCAATCAACAGCTGAGAATACTGGTATGCACATCAACTTGGCGGTATCTTATGCTGGACGCCAGGAGCTTCGCGATGCTTTCCGTTCATTGCTCGCCCATGAAGCGTCCAAGGGCACAACCTTGGAGGAACTAGCAAAGACGGTAGAGATCGACATGATCTCTGATCATCTCTATACCGCTGGTCAACCTGATCCTGATTTGATCATTCGTACCTCTGGCGAACAGAGACTCTCTGACTTCCTCATCTGGCAATCAGCACATTCGGAGTTTTATTTCCACGAAGCACTGTGGCCAGATTTCCGCCGAGTCGATTTCTTAAGAGCTATCAGGTCATTCGCCCAGCGCGAGAGAAGGTACGGGCGTTAGGGCCCCTGTCCCCCTGCGCAACATCCCCTCCGTCACCCTGCGGACGGGTGACGAGCGAAGCGAGGAACACCGTCTCGCAGGGTCCAGATATCACACTTGCCATGGTGGTGACTGTCGGTGATTAGTGATGATCCACAGACTCATCTTTGTGGTTATTCACCTGTCTGGATTCCTGCCAAGTCGTGCTGGCGCACTCCGCGGAATGACTGGGGCGAGTCGCG
>Ga0082212_10005037_pt1 | contig 18171 bp, 15 predicted proteins | sample TergutNt197P3_FD_71548 | JGI IMG/M metagenome (GOLD analysis project Ga0082212, IMG submission 71548) | Neocapritermes taracua P3 segment gut microbial communities from Petit-Saut dam, French Guiana - Nt197 P3 | ecosystem: Host-associated > Arthropoda: Insects > Digestive system > Gut ...
GGGGGTTGATGCCTATTGCCTTGATAATACGCAATGCCTCCATCATAACGACACATCCCGAAGCATTGTCGGCAGCGCCTGTGCTGCCATGCCATGAGTCCAGATGAGCGCCAATGAGCACTATTTCATCTTTCAATTTGGGATCTGTGCCGGGTATTTCGGCTACTACATTGTTTATTATCTGATTGTTGTAAAACTCGTTCTTGATTTCAACTTCCATGGATACTGCGATATTATTTTTAATCAAACGCACCATACGGCCATGGTCTTCCACAGGCAACACGAGTTCGGCAACCGGTTCAGGAGCGCCAAAACCGCTGTATCTTACACTCACAGAACGAGGGACATTAAACATACCACTGCCACTGATCACTACGGCCGGCTTTTCCTCTGCCAATAAGGCGTTGATGCTTTGTTGCAATTGAAAAGTGGATACCATTCCGGCCGATACAGGCGCGGGAGCTGCTGCCCGTGGGCGCGGGTCGAGTGTCAATTCTTCCAATCGCTCGTCGGTATTGCGTGTTGCAAATGGGGTAAACCGCATTTCATACTTCTGTGTTTCAGGCATCAGTACAATTTTATTATTGAGCCTGCCTTTGTATTTGTCTATGTCTTCCAAGGTGTTAATATCTAAAAGTACCACCTCGCCTTTTACCGATCCGTTGGTACTGCCCGACCACGCTTTGGGTGTCGCAGTAAAATTGCAGTAGTAAGGAACGGTCATGGCAGCGTATGTTTTGAGGTTATCCCACCCGCCTGTGGGGAAATCGGCGGCTTTTTCAATCCGGGCATTCGTAAAACCCAATTCGATCAATTGGTCTTTGGCTATTTGTTCACCTCGTTCGGCAAGTTTTGAACCGACAAGGCGAGGACCGGCGTAATCGGTCAGATAGAAAGTCAAGGATTCCATTTGCGAGTTTTGAAATGCCTCCTGTTTGATTTTGTATATGATATCTTCAGGAAGTGCTTGTTGTGCAACAGCAATCATTGTTGTAAATGCGATGGCTAATAAGCCAATACCAAATTTTTTCATAAAGTTACTATTATAATGTGATTGTTAATAATGCAAAAGTCAAGAAACATGATCATTTATTTCGTTGTTCCACAATCAATGATGTACAAAAAGTTCGACCAACTGCTTAGCTGCTATGTAAGGACTTATTTCGTTGTTCAAAACGCGCTGTTCCATTGGATGCAGAAGTTTTTTTACGTTGGGATGTTGATAAAATGATTGGTGCAACATGTTATGAATGCTTTCGTACATCCGGAATTTAGCTTGTTCGCTTCGTTTATGTTCAAAGTAACCGTTCGCTTTTGTGAAAGCAACATATGCATCGATCATTTCCCAAATTTCAGTGATTCCTTTATTAAAATGTCCTGAACAGGTAAGCACTTTCGGCGTCAGGCCTGAATCCGGCAGCGGAAAGAGATGCAATGCATTGCGGAAATGGCTTGCGGCAAGGTTGGCGCGTTCGATATTGTCGCCATCGGCTTTGTTAATGGCGATTCCATCGGCCATTTCCATGATACCGCGTTTAATCCCTTGCAGTTCATCGCCGGTACCGGCCAATTGGATAAGCAAGAAAAAATCGACCATCGACCAAACAGCCGTTTCACTCTGTCCGACGCCGACGGTTTCTACAAAAAGCGTATCAAAACCGGCGGCTTCGCACAGCACAATTGTTTCGCGAGTCTTACGGGCAACGCCTCCCAACGAGCCTGCATTAGGCGAGGGACGGATAAAAGCGTTTTTTTCGCGCGACAGTGTTTCCATCCTTGTTTTATCGCCCAAAATACTTCCTTTGGAACGTTCGCTGCTGGGATCGATGGCAAGTACAGCCAACTTATGTCCTTTATGTACCAAATGCATACCAAACACATCAATAAAAGTGCTTTTTCCTGCACCCGGAACTCCTGTAATGCCGATTCGCACCGACTTTCCCGAGTGCGGCAGGCATTGTTCAATAATTTGTTGTGCTTGTTTTTGATGCTCTTCCTTTGCACTCTCAATCAAAGTAACTGCCCGGCTTAATACGGCAATATCTCCTTGTAAAACCCCTTCGACAAAATCGGAAGTTTTATATTTTTTTTGCCGCGTATTTTTTTTTAAATAAGGGCTGACAGATGGTGTGTCGGCCACTCCTTTATTCACTTTCAGGCTTTTGAATTGCCGGTCATTTTCCGGATGATCCATTCCGTATTATTTTTCTGCTGTGATCCATATTGCCTGAACCGGATTTTGCGGATCATTGCTTACTATAAATAAATCCGTTGAAAAAGAGCCTTTAATATCTTTTGGATTTACAAAAACCTTTAATTTCAACGTTTCTTCCGGCTGAAGTACCTGTTTTTTTAATCCTGTTATTTCGACTATTTTTGAGTTGTCAACAGAGATACTGTGAAGATGAAGCGCCGATTTGCCTGTATTGGTGATAGACAGTTCTTTAGATACGCGTTTTTTCTTTAGATTTCCGTAATCTAATAAATTAGTTGAAATTTGTACGGAAGGGCTTTCGGATATTTCGGCAGGAGTCAACCGCCTGAAATCATCAATAAAATTAACAGAAACAGGTACTGTTTTCGACACCGTTTCTCCTGACATACTTTCTGTTGTCCATGATAATTGAGTTAATTGCCTACCCCTTAAATTTTCATTCACGTTGGATGTATTAATTTCAACTACCATCCTGTCAGGAAAATTACTCTCCAAATGATCAGGGACGGTAACAGTCAAGTAATCAGGAATATTGCTTACGGTTAGGTTCAAATCTTCTTCCCCAAAATTCTGAATCCATATTTCGTATGATTGAGATTCGTTCGGACGTACTGCGTTGAAGTCGAATGTTGCCTGTTCCATTTGTACCACTCCAATGGTATCATTAAAAAGAACGTTTAGGGTTTGAGGTTTTGGAATCACATCGCCTTTTATTGTAAATACATGGCGCAGTGTTTTTTCGTTTGTAAAAGCAGTTATATTTTTCAAAAATGGGCCCGGGCGGTCTACCATATCAAACGATACAATCACATAGCCAATTTTGCCGGGCTCAATCGGATTGCTCGACCATTCGGGTTGCGCACATCCACAGGTAGTTAAAACGTGAGAGATAACCAAAGGCGCCGTACCTGTATTTTTAACAATAAATTGATGGACGGCATAACCATTCGTTTCTCTGACCCTTCCAAAGTCATGCACCATTTCATCGCATGTAAATACCGGTTCTTGCGTATCCGTTGCCTGCTGACACCATACAAAAAACGTGTGACTCACAAACAGGAACCATAATAGAAAAAGACTGAATGCCCGCAAGGCCCTCTTCATAATTCTTTGCTTACTATTTTACGTCGCCTTTGATAGTTAAAACATAATTACCTGTCTTGCCATTGCTGTAAACAGCAATCGTTTTTGTAAAAGGAGGTTCACCCGACCGACCGGTAGGATCATAGGATACTTTTATTTCTCCGGTTTTGCCCGGTGCAATGGGTTCTTGAGTCCAGTCAGGTTGTGTACATCCGCAAGAAGCTATAACACGTGAAATAACCAATGGCAATTCTCCATTATTAAGCACCGTAAAAGTATGAGACACAATACCATTCGATTCTTTAATATCCCCAAAATCATGAACTGCATCGCCTACAACTGTGATAGACGCCTCTCTTTGTTGTGCAGAAACCATTCCTGTCGCAAAAATAACAATCAACAAAAATAAAATACGTTTCATATATTTAAAATTAGTTAGTGAATCATCTTGCAAAGATACTATTATTTTCAATAAGTTATATCAATTTCTTTTTTATATTCGTAAAATGTAAACGAAAACTTATTTTTTTCGTCTGCCGGATGCGTCTCTTCGCTCCTTTTTATCCATTTTGTCAAGTCAATTTGCGGAAAAAATGTATCCGCTTCCGGAAAACTTGCATGGACTCGCGTTATATAGAGCTTAGATGCGTAAGATAGCGCCTGGCAATAAATTTGACTCCCGCCGATGACATAGACTTCCCTGTCGCCGGAAAGTTTAATCAAAGCTTTGTCTAAAGATGAAAAAACAAGGCAGTTGATTGGTGTAAAATCCTGATTTCTACTTATGACCACATTGGTACGGTTGGGCAGTGCACCGTTCGGTAAAGATTCGAATGTCTTGCGTCCCATCAAAACAGTATGCCCTATGGTCAATGTCTTAAAGCGTTGCAGATCAGCAGGAAGATGCCAAAGTAAGCCGTTCCGGAAGCCAATTTCATTGTTTTCGCCTACTGCGGCAATGATAGATAAAAACATATAATAGTTACGAGTTACAAGTTACGAGTTACAAGTTACGAGTTACAAGTTACGAGTTACGAGATTAAATACAAATATCCGCTTCCCTTCGTTTTCTCATTTTCAACGCTTAATTTTTAATTCTTAATTTAGACCGCTACTTCTCCTTTGATATGCGGATGCGGGTCGTAATTTTCCAATATAAAATCATCGTACCGAAACGAAAAAATATCTTTTACGCCCGGATTGATTCTCATCGTGGGTAGCTTGCGGGGTTCACGGCTCAGTTGCAATTTTACCTGTTCGATATGATTAGCGTAGATATGCACATCGCCAAACGTATGAATAAAGTCGCCGGGTTGTAATCCCGTAACCTGTGCAACCATCATTAACAGTAACGCGTATGAAGCAATGTTGAAAGGCACCCCCAAAAAGACATCGGCGCTACGCTGATAAAGTTGCAAACTCAATCGTCCCTCGCTTACATAAAATTGAAATAAGACGTGGCAGGGCGGAAGGTTCATGTTTTTTAAATCCCCCACATTCCATGCGCTGACAATGATACGGCGCGAATCCGGATTGTTTTTTATCGTATGAATTACTTCAGAGATTTGGTCGATAGATCCACCAGCATAGTCAGGCCAGGAACGCCATTGATAACCATATATATGCCCCAAATCGCCGGTCGAATCAGCCCATTCGTTCCAAATACGCACACCGTTTTCTTGTAAATACCGAATATTGGTATCCCCTTGCAGAAACCATAACAATTCATGGATGATTGATTTGAGATGCAGTTTTTTGGTCGTAACTAACGGGAAACCCTCCCTCAAATCAAAACGCATCTGATGACCGAACAAACTGGTCGTACCGGTATTTGTTCGGTCTGATTTTGTTGCTCCATGTTGGAGTATATGGTCGAGTAAGTCTAAATATTGTTTCATATCGAAGACAAAAATAAATAAAATTGACATTTATTTGTGCGAAACGTTAAAAAAATGCCTGTTTTTGATTTTCTTTGCACTAAATTTATAGAGAAAAACTAAATATTCGTAATTATCTAAATTGGAAGAACTGTGTCAAAAATTGCAGATACACCCATGCTGAAACAGTACTTTGATATCAAATCAAAGCACCCTGATGCTATTTTGTTGTTTCGTGTGGGCGATTTTTATGAAATGTACGGCAAAGACGCCGTAGTTGGCGCCGATATTTTGGGGATTGTCCTTACTAAGCGCTCGAATGGAATCGCCGATTATGTTGAAATGGCCGGATTTCCCCATCATGCGCTGGATACCTATCTTCCGAAATTAGTCCGTGCCGGTAAACGGGTTGCGATCTGCGACCAGTTGGAAGACCCTAAAACCACGAAAAAATTAGTGAAACGAGGCATTACCGAATTAGTAACTCCCGGCGTATCTATCAATGATAATATCCTGAACCACAAAGAAAATAATTTTCTGGCGGCGGTACATTTCGGGAAAAACATTTGCGGCGTTTCCTTTCTTGATATTTCGACCGGCGAATTTCTGACAGCAGAAGGCACTGTCGACTATATTGATAAGTTATTACATAACTTCACTCCCAAAGAAGTATTGATTCAACGCAATGCAAAAAATCATTTTGAAGAAATATTTGGCACCCGTTTTTTGCTGTTTGAACTCGACGATTGGGTCTTTACTTTAGATACAGCCTGTGAAAGGCTATTGAAGCATTTTGAGACTTCCAGCCTTAAAGGATTCGGCATTCAGGATTTACAAAATGGCATTATTGCGGCGGGCGTTATTTTATCTTATTTGGATATTACACATCATACGCAGATTGCTCATATCGCTAATCTTTTACGTATCGCAGAAGAGCAGTTTGTCAGGCTCGACCGTTTTACGGTGCGCAATTTGGAATTAGTTCAGACTATAAATGACGGTGGAATCGCACTTTGCCATATTTTAGATATGACTTCATCGCCTATGGGCGCCCGTATGCTTAGACGCTGGATTCTGTTTCCATTGAAAGATATGCAAGCAATCCGGCAAAGACAAAATATTGTAGCGTATTTCTTTAACCAAAAAGATTTACGGGAACAATTTAATAAATATATCGGTGAAATCGGCGATTTGGAGCGTATCATTTCGAGAGTTGCCGCCGGAAGGGTATCTCCACGCGAAGTGGTGCAATTAAAAACAGCCCTTTGTGCGATTGAGTCCGTCCGGTCGCTCTGTACAACAAGCAATGAAATCGAACTGAAAACCATCGGTAAAAAATTAGAGTTGTGTATTGACCTCCGCAGAAGAATTCAAAAAGAAATCTGTAAAGACCCTCCGGCTTTGGTAAATAAAGGAGGGGTAATTGCCAAGGGGGTTAATACCGATTTGGACGAACTGCGCAATATGGTTTTCTCGGGAAAGGACTATCTGATGCAAATCCAGCAACGCGAAATCGAAGCCACAGGTATCCCAAGCCTGAAAATAGCGTTCAACAATGTATTCGGTTATTATATTGAAGTACGCAATACGCATAAAGACAAAGTGCCGTCCACGTGGATTCGCAAACAGACATTGGTCGAAGCCGAACGATATATTACCGAAGAATTGAAGGTATATGAAGAGAAAATTTTGGGGGCTGAAGAGAAAATCATTGCTTTAGAAACAAGACTGTACAATGAATTGGTCGTTGAATTAACCAAATATATGCTTCCTGTTCAGCAAAACGCTTCCATCATCGGCCAATTGGACTGCCTCAATTCGTTTGCGGAAGTGGCAGCAAAGAACAAATATAATCAGCCGGTAATAGACGATTCGGATACGATTGATATCAAAGCCGGACGACATCCTGTCATTGAATGTCAACTTCCATCCGGCGAACCTTACATTGCCAACGACGTCTTTTTGGATAAAAAGCAGCAACAAATCCTGATTATCACAGGGCCGAATATGTCCGGTAAATCCGCATTGCTGCGACAAACAGCGCTGATTACGCTGATGGCGCAAATAGGCAGTTTTGTGCCGGCCAAAAGCGCCCGGATCGGATTGGTTGATAAAATTTTTACGCGCGTAGGAGCTACGGACAATATATCCGTTGGCGAATCGACTTTTATGATCGAGATGAACGAAGCGGCCGAAATTATCAATAACCTTTCGCCCAAAAGTCTGATCCTTTTTGACGAACTTGGACGCGGGACAAGTACGTACGACGGTATTTCCATTGCATGGGCAATCGTTGAATATATTCACGAACACCCCACTGCCTCTGCTCGGACACTTTTTGCGACACACTATCACGAATTGAACGAAATGGAACGCTCTTTCAAACGTATCAAGAATTTCAATGTGTCGGTAAAAGAAGCTGACAACAAAGTTGTTTTTATGCGTAAGTTGGTTCGCGGAGGGAGCGAACATAGTTTTGGCATCCATGTAGCCAAAATGGCAGGGTTGCCGAAAAGCATTGTCAAACGTTCTGAAGAGATTTTGAAGCAGTTAGAGACAGAAAACAGCCAGGCCGGAATCAGTACGAAACCGGTCAAAAAAATAGCTGCGACAAGCGAAGGGTATCAACTTAACTTTTTTCAATTGGACGATCCTGTGCTCAGTCAGATACGCATCGAGATCAACAATTTGGATATCAATAATCTGACACCGATAGAAGCGCTCAATAAATTGAACGATATTAAACGAATCTTGAAGAAATAATAATCAAAATAAGCACATCAATCAATGTACTGCCGAAAATATAGGTAATACTTTGCTGAATACGCCGTGAGTCATTCATGCGTGCAACAATTTCATCCGTTTTCGTTCCATCAAAAAAGAATTTTGGCAGATTCACTATCTTGCCAAATTTTGCAAAAAAACGACAGTTGATAATCCCAATACGAAAACAAATAAACCTAAAATAAACGCAACAGTTAAGACAGGATAATCATCCTGTTATACTTGATAGAAGAAGTGGATTTTAGATTTCTGTGCCGTGTCTTGTCGAACAAATTTGTCGGTTGGCCCTAAAGTCAATAAAGTTTTTAATTGCCAAATGGCCTCTAATTCATTTTCTTCCATATCCAATATCCCCCATGAAGGATCGCCGATTTTGAATTTTCCATTCTCATACCCAAAACAAACAATAAAATACTCCTGATTTTTATTTTTTATTACATGTAAAATAGTGGGTAATTCAACCTCTTTCAACGCGGCAATATCCTCCATGATTAGAGCCTGTTTACTGAATATCCCTACATTCTTGACAGAATACTTGTGTTATTGATTAGTGTTAGATTAATACAGTCTTGCCCGATTGGACTGTTGTATTCATAATAAAATAATTCATGCGATGACCTGTTTTTTGTTTGTAATGCGTACAAACGCACAAAAAATAACTAAATAATTGAACTACTTTCGGCTAAAAGCCAAAAGTAGTTCAATTATTTTTTGTACTTTTGCATAATTTTTAAAAATGGAGAGAAAAAACAAGCATAGCGATGTACTTCAGTGGATCATAGGAGTAGGAGATTTGTGCCTTATAAACATCTTATTCTTTGTGATTTATGCTGAGTTGGACAGTGTGTATACGGGTGCGATTACGCACAATTTGAAAGAGGTCGTACTCTTGTTGAATTTTTGCTACTTTTTTGCGCTTTATTTTATTCCCATCAAAGTTCATCTGTCTGTGGTTTTTTTGGAAAAGATTGTGCAACATTCTTTTATGCTGATCACTTTTCAATCATTTCTCTTTGGTACTTGCTTGATATTCTTGAATAACACGAACGATTTTGCCATGTTTATTGTTGTGTATTATTTGGGCATCATCGTTTGTTTCTCTTTGTGGCGGGTATTGATTCGCGTAATTGTAAAAAAATATCGCCGAAAAGGTTACAACTCCAAAAGTATTATCATTATTGGAGCCGGGAAAAACGGTATGGAACTTTATCAGGTCCTTAAAAACGACTTGTCATACGGCTTCAAGGTGCTTGGCTTTTTTGATGATAATGAAATGTTGAAAGACATTTTACCTAATTTTCTGGGGCGTATAGACGAAATGGAAGCATATACAAAAGCATACTCCGTTGACGAAATCTATTGTACGATTCCGGGAACAAACAGTGAGAAAATATCTGAACTGTTGGCCTTTGCCGAAAAAAACATGATACGCTTTTATATCATCCCCGAATTTTACAGGGACGTAAAGAAGAGTATGATTTTGGAAATTATGGAAACAATCCCATTGCTTTCCATCAGAAACGAGCCACTCCAATCACTGTATAACAGAGCGATGAAACGGGTTTTTGATATTATTTTTTCACTGTTGGTATTGATTATTTGTTATCCCCCGTTATATATCATAGCCGGTATCCTCATTAAAATAAGCTCCCCCGGTCCGATTCTATTTAAACAAAAGAGGACAGGTATATATGGAAATGTATTTGAGTGTTACAAATTCAGGACAATGAAGATGAACGAGGAAGCCGATTCCATGCAGGCAGTGAAAGGCGACCCCCGGACAACCAAAATCGGCAGTTTCTTACGACATACCAATTTAGATGAGTTTCCGCAGTTTGTCAATGTGATTATGGGTGATATGTCGGTTGTGGGGCCTCGTCCGCACATGTTGTTACATACCGAGCAGTATTCTCAAATAATCGACAAATATATGGTACGCCATTTAGTGAAACCGGGCATTACGGGATGGGCGCAGATTACAGGGTATCGTGGCGAAACAAGAACATTGGAACAAATGGAAGGGCGCGTAAAACGGGATGTGTGGTATTTGGAAAACTGGTCATTCTTTTTAGATCTGAAAATTGTTTTTGTAACAGTTATCAATATGTTTGTGGGCGAGAAAAATGCGTATTAAAAGAGTTAAGAGTTAAGAAATAAGAGTTAAGAGTTTTTAAAAAATCATAATTCCTCATTCTTAATTCCTCATTCATAATTGACAAGTATTATCTTTGCACCCGAATATGGGACGAATCATGGCAATTGATTACGGACGGAAGCGTACAGGATTGGCTGTTACGGATACGTTGCAGTTTATAGCGAACGGATTGGCTACTGTGCCGAGTGGCGAAGCGGTTAGCTATTTAATCGACTATACTGCAAAGGAATGTGTTGATTTGTTTATCGTAGGTTATCCCAAACAATTGAACAATGAGCCTTCGGAAAACATGAAATATGTGGAGGCTTTTGTCAAAAATCTGAACAAGGCGTTGCCGGATATCCCTGTTAAGTATTACGACGAACGTTTTACATCTGTTATGGCACATAAGGCCATGATTGACGGAGGACTGAAAAAAAAGAAACGGCAGGACAAAAAAACAGTAGATAAAATCAGTGCCGTGCTGATTCTTCAAGATTATTTGGAAAGTAAGAAATTAAAAATATGATATTACCAATATACACATACGGTCAGGCTGTTTTACGGGAAAAATCGGTTCCCGTAACTAATGACTATCCGGATTTGCAGCAACTCGTTAATGATATGTTTGAAACCATGTACAAAGCCGACGGAATCGGACTGGCTGCGCCACAAATCGGGCGTCCGATACGATTGTTTGTTATTGATGCGGATGCATTAGCCAAAGATCAGCCTGAATGTAATGGTTTTAAACGGGTTATAATCAATCCTGAAATCATTGAAACAAAGGATGAGAAAATTTCATTGGAAGAAGGTTGTTTGAGTTTTCCCGGAATTCATGAAAAAGTTTCCCGATTTGCAGGTATCACGGTAAAGTATTCTGATGAAAATCTCGACCCTCATGAAGAAACGCTTGAAGGATTCACAGCCCGCATTGTACAACATGAATGTGAACATTTGGCAGGCGGGGTATTTATCGACAATATTTCACCCATACGCAAACAATTGAATAAAGGGAAATTAAATAATATCATCAAAGGAACAGCCAAGTGCTCATATCGTACAAAACCGGCAAAGAAGCAATGAAAAAGATTGGTTTACTTTTTCTTTTTCAACTATGTATGCTGTCGCTGCCTGCACAGGTAAATACCGACAGGGTAATGGCTATCGGGCGAAATGCGCTTTATTTTGAGGATTATATCCTGTCTATTCAATATTTCAATCAGGTAATCAGAGCCAAACCATGGTTAGCGGAGCCTTATTTCTACCGGGCGATAGCCAAACTAAGCCTCGACGATTACAAGGGAGCAGAAGATGACTGTTCATTGTGTTTGGAGCGAAATCCCTATTACTGGAGAGCCTATTATGCACGTGGCATAGCCCGGCAAAGTCAAGAACTGTTTGAATTAGCCATTCAGGATTACATAAGAGGATTGGAACTTAGCCCCAATGACCGTTCGATGATGTCGAACAAAGCGATCGCATATATTCAGCAAAAAGATTACGACAATGCCGAAACAGTTTTGGAAGAATTGATAATGGCATTTCCAAAATATTCTTTTGGTTATCTCACACGTGGTACCATGTATATAGAAAAAGGCGATACAACGCTTGCGTTGAATGACTACACCAAGGCAATCGAAATTGACCCCTATTATGCTCCCTGTTACGGCAACAGGGCAATTGTTCTGTACCAAAGCAACCGGTTGCAGGAAGCGTTGGCCGATTTGAATGAAGCAATTCACCTAAGTACGCGCGAAAGCGGGTATTATATTAACAGAGGTTTGGTACGTTATCAATTGAACGACCTGCGTGGCGCTATGGCCGACTACGATCAGGTTATTGATATGGATAGCCGAAATCTGATTGCCCGTTTCAACAGGGGATTATTACGTTTTCAGGTAGGCGACAATAACCGGGCCATTGAAGATTTTGACGTAGTAATTGAATTGGAGTCTGATAATTATCCCGCCTATTATAACCGCGCCCTCTTAAACCATGAAACAGGTAATTATGCAGGAGCAGTACGTGATTTTGATGTTGTATTGAATCAATATCCTGATTTTTTGCCGGGATACTTGAGCCGTTCCGAAGCCAAGCGTGCAATGAACGATATTACAGGCGCTGACCGCGATTACTGGAAAGCCATTGAGTTGGACGAAAACAACAGAAAGGGGCAAAAACCGGTCGTTGTTTCAAACAATACAGGCAATACTGCTCAAGATGAGGAATTAGAAGCAGAAGACCGTACCCGTGAACAATCCGACAAAAACATTGATAAATTTAATCGCTTAGTAGTTTACGACAGAGAAGAAGAACAGCAGAATAGATACCAAAGCGAAGTTCGCGGACGTGTGCAAGACAGAAATGTGCAGATTGATATAGAACCTGCTTTCGTTTTGAGTTATTATGAAAGAGATCGACAAGTACCTGGGAGTGTCTATTTCGATAAATCGATTGATGCGTTTAATAAACGCATGGTTTTAGCATGGAAATTACTGATTACCAATCATGAAGTAGCATTGACTGAAGAACAGATTGCTATTCATTTTTCGTCTATCAACGACTATTCAGCAAAAATCGAAAGAGATCCCCGAAATCCGGATTTATACTTCGGCAGAGGCATTGATTATATGCTGGTGCAGGATTTTGTTGAAGCCATTGATAATTTCAATCAAGCTATAAACCTGGATCCTTCTTATACACCGGCTTATTTTAACCGCGCTGTGGTAAGGTATAAACAAATGGAATACAATCTGTCGTCTTCTACCAATGCCAATGAACTGTTTACAATGAATTTGCAAACAGGAAGAAGTAATTCGATATTGCCAACTGCCTCAATACAAGGTGATTTGTCAAATAACGAAGCAAGAGATAATCGATCTGTTGAATATGAATTGATCATTCGCGACTACGATATTGTTATTAAACAGAATCCTGATTTTGTTTTTTCGTATTTTAACAGAGGCAATATTCGTTGTTTCCAGCGTGATTACAGAGCGGCCATTATAGACTATAATGAAGCAATCATGCGTAATCCCGATTTTGCCGAAGCTTATTTTAACCGGGGATTTGCACGTTTGTCCTTAGGAGATATTGACCGGGGAATTTCCGACCTGAGCAAAGCAGGCGAATTGGGCATTATGAATGCATATAATATAATCAAACAAATGACTATTTCTCAAACAAAGTGAAGGCATGTTTTTCAAAGACGTCATTGGACAGGATAGTTTAAAACAGCAGTTGATTGCTTCGGCGCAAAAAGGTGTGGTGCCTCATTCGCAGCTTTTTTGCGGTCAGGCCGGTTATGGTACGTTTCTGTTGGCCTTTGCATACGCACGTTATCTGAATTGTACGGAACGCTCCGGTACTGATGCTTGCGGACAATGCCCTTCGTGCGTAAAATATAATGCAGTGGCTCACCCTGACCTGTATTTTATTTTTCCGATGACGTTGGTAGATAAGAAGAAAACCGTTTGCGATGATTACTTGGAGGAATGGCGTGCATTTTTGTCAACCCGTGTTTATTTCGATTTGAATAGTTGGCTGAATGAAATTGACGCCACCAAGCAGGCAATCATTTATGCTAAGGAAAGCGATGAGATCATGCGTAAAGTCAGTTTGAAGATTTACGAAGCGACCTACCGCATTTTACTGATCTGGATGCCTGAGCGTATGCACCCCTCTTGTGCCAACAAACTATTGAAAGTAATCGAAGAACCGCCGCCAAATACGATTATCCTGATGGTATCGGAAGAGCCTGACAGGATTTTGGGCACAATTCTTTCGCGTTCGCAGCGAATCAATGTTAAGCCGATTGACACACAAACGCTTGCACAATATGCCCGTTCGCAGTATGCATTAGAGGCAGACGACGCACGGCAAATTGCCCGCATGGCGCATGGCGATTACCTGCAAATGATTGACCTCCTGCATGAAAGCGAAGAAAATGCTTTTTTTCTCAAGCAATTTATGTTGATGATGCGTAATTCGTGGGCGAAGAATGTCAAAGGCATGAAGGTTTTCGCAGATGAAATGGCTTCGCTCAAAAAAGAACGTCAGCGAAATTTTCTTGCCTATTGTCAACGTTTTGTTCGTGAGAATTTTATCTGTCGGTTTCAGACTGCCGAAATGAATTATATGAATCGGGAAGAAGCCGATTTTTCGGTTAATTTTGCACCCTTTATCAACGAACGAAATGTGTTTGATCTGATGGAAGAACTGACTCAAGTCGACAGACACCTTGCTCAAAACGTGAATCCCAAAATGGTTTTTTTTGATTTGGCCTTGCGTATCACGGCTTTACTAAGACAATGAATAATAAGCGCTATATATTTCTGATCATACTGACGCTATGTCATTTCAATAGTTGTGATATGGAAAGCGGACGAGGTTTTTCAGCCGATCCGATTCATATCAACCGTTTTGACAAGGATTTATTTCAGTTGATTTTGCGGGACACGCCCGAATTGCAGGAAAAAATGATTGCCGAATATCCTGCCATGTTGAAAGTAATCGGATTAGGTATTTTAGAGATTGGAGATACATTACAGCCCGATTTTTTTGACCGTTTGGTTAATTATTATTCGGAACCGACACTCCATAAACTCTACCGCGACGCGATTAAAATATATGATAATATTGAAAACGTGGAGGCCGGTTTGGGAGCAGGTTTTCAATATCTTAAAACCTGTTTCCCCACTATGCAAATTCCGGCATTCTATATGCATGTGTCTGGATTTCAACAAAATATATTGGTTGATAACAGTTTACTTTCAATTTCGATTGATAAGTATTTAGGTTCTGATTATCCGCTGTATGAAGACTTTTTTAACGATTATCAACTTCAAAAAATGATTCCGGAACGTATTGTCCCCGATTACTTGAAAGCGTGGCTTCTTTCAGAATATCCGTTTAACGGAAACAGCAGGGTATTGCTTGATCGAATGATCTACGAAGGGAAAATCCTGTATATTATTCATCATGCGCTTCCACAGGTTCTTCCGGAAATATTATTGGGCTATACTTCAAGCGAATATCAGTGGTTCAAAAAAAATGAGAAGATTGTATGGAAAACCATTATTGAGCGAAATCATCTGTTTACGCCCGATGCAGCAACTACTGCCGGCTATTTTGCAGACAGACCTTCCGGTTTTATATCCAATGACACTCCCGGTAATTTGGGAAGCCGGGTTGGCCTGCAAATCGTTTCAAAATACATGGAAAGGACGAAATCTTCGGTTGAGGAATTGATGATAAATATTGATTATCAGGAGATTTTAAGGGCATCGAGGTATAAACCGTAAAGCATTTACCATTTACTATTTATTATTTGAAATTGAAGATGAAAGTTATTGATAAACAGTTATTGGACGAAACAACAGAAAGGGCGAAACAGTCGCCGCGACTGAGGATGAATTATAACTTCCACGAAGTGTTGGACGAGCCTATCAATCGTTTGCTCAATGCGATGGAGCCGGATACCTATATACGTCCGCACCGGCATTGCAATCCCGATAAAAATGAAATCTTTTTGCTGCTACGGGGGAAAGTGGCTGTTTTTCTTTTCGACGATACTGGCCGGATTACGGACACGCTTATGCTTGACCCGTTAAACGGCTGCTACGGAGCTGAAATCCCGTCCGGCGTATGGCATGGGCTTTTGGTACTCGAATCCGGTTCAATTATCTATGAAATTAAGGAAGGGCCTTTCACTCCGTTAGCACCTGAAAATATGGCGCCATGGGCGCCTGCGGCTGACAATATAAAAGGTGTAGGGGAGTACTTGGATGAGTTAAGAACTAAGAGTTAAGAGTTAAAATGAAATTAATTGAACTCGTAACCTGTAACTCGTAACTAATAAGATTATGAATACAATCAAACAAGCAATACAATCCTTTTTGTCGCATAACGATTATCCGCCACTTGACTTACAAGCCGTATTATTTGATATGGATGGCGTACTCTTTGATTCAATGCCCAATCATGCCTTGTCGTGGCATAAAGTAATGAAAACGCACGGGCTTGACCTTTCCTGGGAGGAAGCCTATTTACATGAAGGAAGAACCGGTAGCGATACCATTCAGATCGCATGCCAAAAAAAGGGCGTCAGTATGTCCGACGAAGAAATAAAAGCCATTTATGATGAAAAAACAGCATTTTTCAAAACACTTTCGGCGCCTGCACAAATGGCCGGAAGTGATGAATTAATAAAGAAAGTAATGAATACAGGACTTATTCCTATGCTTGTAACGGGTTCAGGACAAGTATCCTTATTGGATAATCTGAATGTTTTTTTCCCCGGTATTTTCGTGAAAGAACGGATGGTAACTGCATTCGATGTCAAAAAAGGAAAACCCAATCCGGAACCTTACCTGAAAGCACTCGATAAAGGAAATTTGAAACCATGGGAAACTGTTGTCATTGAAAATGCACCATTAGGAATCGAAGCAGCTCATAAGGCAGGGCTTTTTGTAATTGCCATAAATACCGGTCCGCTATCCGATTCAATATTATGGGAAGCTGGTGCCAATTTGCTTTATCCAAGCATGTTGACCTTGCATGAAACCTGGGAAAATATTATGAGAAATTGTTAGAAATTTGTTCAATAGTTTCGGTATTGACAAACCGAGTGTGCAATTTTTCTAATGTTTTCAAGTGGATAACAAAAAAATATCGGGTCAAAGATAGTAAAAAAAACCAACACCAGTATATGTTCGTTTCAAACATGGTACACAATTGATCCATTCTTAATATAGCGCAAGTGGGCGAGAAATTGCACAATGAGATTAGGTGGAGTAAATAAAAGCCAATATTTCTAAAAAACATTTATATATTTGCAAATCGGAACAACTAATATTTATGGCAGATATAACTATAATAAGCGATGAAGAGTTTTTACATACACTTGTGCGCGATTATCAGTATTATGCGTTGAAAGAAATATAACAATGATCAGTGATTAGTGATTAATGATTTTAAAAATCAAGATTTATGATTCTAAATTTAATAATTTCTAATTCTCTCCTGAATCAAGTTCAGGACTCAATTTTCAATTCATAAAATGCTCCTCATTTACACCCCTCAAATAACGAGTCGAATCGTGTTTATCATGGACGTTATTTTTAACGAACATTTGCGAATCCCTTATCGCTTAACCGAATCGCTCGAAGAATTTCAACAGGCTACCGTAAAAATCGCTTATGCCCCTCAACCCGTTTCTGTCGAAACCGGCGTTTTTATTTGGCAACACCCTTTGCTGTCGGAAACCGACATCAGGCAGCAAACCATCGATCCGGGCATGTTCGAAGAAGAATCTGTTTTTTTTCAATCTTCTGACAGTCAATCTTTTCTTCCTTTCGATATTTTTGCATTATCGTTTTATCTGTTAGTACGTTACGAAGAATACCTGCCGCATCGCAAAGATGATTACGGCAGATTTCCGGCAGCTGAAAGCATTGCCTGCAAATCGGGATTTTTGCAAAAACCGCTTGTCGATATCCTTGTATTGAAATTTGCTCAAAAACTGAAAACCGTTTTTCCTGAAATAAACTACGAACTGCCGCCTCCAACCTATATTGCAACGTACGATATCGATAATGCGTATGCGTATAAAAATAAAGGATTTATCAGAACGGCAGGAGGACTGGCGAAACAGTTGTTTCGCTTTGATTTCAAGGAAATTAAAAATAGAATTTCCGTTTTAACAGGGCACAAACCAGATCCGTTCGATACCTATCATACAATTGAAACGATCCGGCAAAAATACCACCTGAACAGCTATTATTTTATTCTTTTTGCCAAGCAATCACTATACGACACTGGTTTAAACCCCAAAAACAAAAAGTTTCAAGAGAGTATCCGTCAATTACAAGCCACGGGAAAGATTGGATGCCATCCTTCTTTTGCCTCTTCTTTTTCGGCGAAGCAGATGACGCATGAAATCAACAGTCTCGCCGCCATTACAGGTGAAAAGATACGTTACAGCCGTTCCCATTACTTGCTGTTAGACTTTCCGGCTACCTATCAACAATATATTTCCACCGGAATCGAAATGGATTTTACGTTGGGGTATCCCG
>Ga0082212_10005038_pt1 | contig 18169 bp, 15 predicted proteins | sample TergutNt197P3_FD_71548 | JGI IMG/M metagenome (GOLD analysis project Ga0082212, IMG submission 71548) | Neocapritermes taracua P3 segment gut microbial communities from Petit-Saut dam, French Guiana - Nt197 P3 | ecosystem: Host-associated > Arthropoda: Insects > Digestive system > Gut ...
TGCATTTGCGCTTTCTTCACTTTTTCCTGCGTATCTTTTTCATCCTGCAGGAAAGCATCCAATATTTGCTGTGCATTATCGCGACTCATCTGCTCGTTCTGCTGCTCTTCTTCCTGGGTCTTCTGTTCCTTATCATCCTGATCCTGTGGCTGATCCTGTTGCTGGTCGTCGTTCTGTTCCTGGTCCTGCTCCTGGTCGTCGTTTTGATCCTGATCCTGCTGATCTTGTTGCTGGTCTTGAAGCAGTTTCTGGGCTAAAGCTAAATTATAACGCGTTTCTTCGTCGGTTGGATTCAGCCGCAACGATTGTTTGTAGGCTTCCACACTTTGCTGATATTGCTGGCTTTTCATGCCAATATTTCCAACGTTATGAAAAACCTGCGCCAGTCGTACGATGTTATCCGGGTGCTCGTGCACCAGCCGTTCGCCCTGTCCGGCGATAAGTTGATACTGTTCAAGCGCTTCGGGATATTTTTCCTGTTTATAGAGCGCATTGCCAAGGTTAAAGATACCTTCTACGGATCGCGGGTTGACGTCGATACTTTTCCGGTATGCAATTTCGGCTTCCGTAAAGTTTTCTTTTTTATACTGTTTGTTTCCAGAACGGACGTTTTGCCGTTCCGCTTTTTGCGCACCGGTAATGCCTGCGTACAACAATAACGTCGCGATGACAAGTCCAATTTTTCTTCTCATAATCATCTTGTTTATCTTAGTTTGAAAACAGTTTTACATTCCGGAATAGTCGGTTCTTTCGTTCTGAAGTAAGAAATTCAAGTACAAGCAGCACGAGCGTTATCCATGCTAATGTCGGAAACCGCTCGTCGTATTCAGAATAGACCTGGCTCTCAATTTCCGATTTCGACATTTTATCCAGTTCGCTCTGCAACGCCCTGAGCGCCGAATTGGTATTGTCGGCCCTGGCATACATACCTCTTCCCGCCTGTGCAATTTCCTGGCACATGGCTTCGTTGAGTTGCGTGACAACCGTATTGCCGTCATTATCTTTCAGATAATCATTTCCTATGCGAATCGGACTGCCCTGTGGCGTTCCAATACCGATGATATGCACTTTCACATCTTTTTCGGCAGCTGCGGCGGCGGCCTGTACAGCATCGTCTTCGTGATTTTCGCCGTCGGTTATCAGTACAATTGTTTTTGTGGTACTTTCGTCTGGTGTAAACGAGCGCATGGCTAAGTTGATAGCCGCACCGATGGCCGTTCCCTGCGTTGAAACCATGGATGGCGTGATGGATGAAAGAAACATCTTTGCGGAAATATAATCGGATGTGATTGGTATCTGTATGAATGCATCGCCGGCAAAAACGATTAACCCGATTTTATCGTTGTTCAGGTCGTCAGTCAGGCGTGAAAGCATTTGTTTTGCCTTTTCCAGCCGATTGGGCGTTATGTCCTGTGCGAGCATGGAGTTGGAAATATCCAGACATATCATCACTTCTATCCCCTGCCGTTTGACGGTTTCTAATTTAGAACCGAACTGCGGACCGGCAACGATGAAGATGATGACCGTCATGGCAAAGAACAGATAAAAATATTTCAAACTGCGTCGTTTAGTCGATGCTTCCGGCATCAGGTATGATAGAAGTTCGGGCGTCCCGTATTTTTTGATTGCATTTTTACGCGCGCGTACAATATATATATATAAGAAAAGTAATACGGGAAGTATTAATAACAGATACAGAAATTCAGGATGAGCAAATCGAAACATAACAATTATTATTTACGGTATATTTTTTAGCCATGTATTTCTCACTAATATTTCAAAAAGCAACAGCGCAAAAGCCAATAAAGCAAGCGGAAGGTATTCTTCCTGCTTTTTACTGTATTCCTGCATGCTGATTTTGGTTTTTTCCAGCTGGTCGATCTCCTTGTAGATAGCCTGGAGGCTTGCATTATCGGTAGCACGAAAATATTGCCCGCCGGTAATGGATGCAATTTGTTTTAATGCTGGCTCGTCAATATCGACGGGCATATTTTGATATTGCACACCAAAAGGCGTTCGGCGTGGAAAAGGGGCTTCACCGTGCGTACCTACGCCGATTGTATACACACGTATGCCAAATGTCTGTGCAATTTCGGCAGCCGTCACCGGTGCAATCTCGCCGCGGTTATTTGTTCCGTCGGTCAGCAAAATAATCACGCGCGAGATGGCCTTACTGTCTTTGATACGGCTTACTGCATTGGCAATACCCAGCCCGATGGCCGTACCATCTTCGATCATGCCATAGTTAATATCTTTAAAAAGATTGAGCAATACAGCATGGTCGGTTGTAAGTGGACACTGCGTAAAACTCTCGCTTGCGAAAACAACCAGGCCGATATTATCATTCGGTCGACCGCTGATAAACGAGGACGCAACAGCCTTTGCCGCCTCAATGCGATTTGGTTTCAGGTCTTCGGCAAGCATACTGCCGGATATATCGATCGCTAACATGATATCGATTCCTTCCGTATTTCGGGTATCCCAGCGGTTTGTGGACTGCGGGCGCGCCAATATCATAATGATGATAGCTATCGCCGCCATTCGCAATACAAACGGCAGATGTCGCATATATACTTTGAAGGTAGTCGCATGTGGGGCGTCGAAAGCATCTAAAGCCGACACCTGTAAACTGGCCGATTTTGTCCGCGACCGAAAAATATACCATGCCATCAGGGGAATCAATAACAAAAGTAAATATAAGTAATTTGGATTGGCAAAAATCATATAACTTAGTTAAGAGTTAAGAGTTAAGAGTTAAGAGTTACGGGCATTGCTGTCATCATTTTCGGGAAATAGCGTGGTGGTTATCTCGACCTGTTTCGTTTTGTCTACAAACAGGTTAGCGTTAAACATCGTTATTTCGTTTTCGTCTGGTAGCGGTTGAAGTTTGGCAAACTTCACAAAATCGGATAAGTGAAGAATCTGTTTTAACAGATCGTTGATTTCCCTGTCACCCGGTTCTTCCTTGCGGATGATTTCGAGAATCTCCGATGACGTTTTCTCCATGGCCGGTTCGCCAAAACGAGCCGTAATATAACGCCTTAATGTATCTGTTACTTCCGTAAAATACTCCTTATTACGTCCCTGCTGCCACAGTTTCCGTTCGCGAATCTCCCGCAATTCTTTCATCGCCAGTTCATGTGGAGGCAGTTTAGGTCCTTCTTCGACTACTTCGGCTTTCTTTGGCCGGTTACGCATACGCTGCAAGAAATATCCGACAACACAAATCAGGAACAAGGTGAACAGTACGCCATAGATCAGCGCATAATAATCGGCCAATACAAACGGCGGTCGCCATATGTTTTTAATGTCGAAAAACTCTTCCGGATGTTCGAGGTCTACGTCGGGTGATGATATTTTCAGCGCTACCTGATTGGAATACAACGTATCGCTACCGTCAATGACATAAAAAGCCGGTAGCAGGTATAAAGACGAATCGAAAGACGTAATCAGCAAATCATACCTGATGGACATGCGGTTATTTTTTATATCCGCTGTATCCGGCGGAAAGATATTCAGCACTTCTACACCTTCCGTCAGCATGTTGCCGGGCAAAGGGATCAGCACCTGTTTATCCTGATCGGTAGTGACGGTTACATGAAGCATTGTTTGTTCGCCGATCATCAGGTCGGGTTCGTCAATCCGAACATCAATAAGTGTCTGTTGTGCTTCTGTTTTCGTTCCCTGAAAAGCAACAAGAAACGTAAACAGGATGTAATAAATAGGATGTCTTCTCAAATTCATGGATTTCATTAATTTCGTTTATGGAACAAAGCCAGCAATGATTTAACATAATCGTCTTCTGTACGTACGGAAACCGAATCGACACGGCATTTGTTAAATGATTGAATCATTTCTTCCTGACGGCGTTTCCACCATTCGCCATACATATTTCTGACATGCAATGACGAACTGTCGATCCAGCGTTCCATTCCCGTTTCGGCATCTTTCATCTTGATCAGCCCCACTGCCGGTAATTCTGCTTCGCGCCGGTCGTACACCTGTATGGCCACCACATCATGCTTTCTGTTAGCGATGGTCAGCGCATCCGAGTAATTATTTTTACTGATAAAATCGGAAATAAGAAATGTCGTACATCGCTTTTTGATTGCGTTTGTCAAGTATTTCAACGCCTGTGAAATGTCTGTCTGTTTGTTTTCCGGCTGAAAATTGAGCAGTTCACGGATAATATACAGGATATGTTTTCGTCCTTTCTGTGGAGGGATAAATTTTTCGATCCGGTTGGAAAAGAAGATCACACCGATCTTGTCATTATTCTGAATCGCAGAAAAGGCAAGCGTAGCAGCAATCTCGGTAGTTATTTCGTTTTTCATCACATGAAACGTGCCAAATTCCTTACTCCCCGATACATCAACCAAAAGCATCACCGTCATTTCGCGTTCTTCTTCATAAACCTTAATGTACGGGCGCGCGTAACGGGCGGTAACGTTCCAGTCAATATCACGTATATCATCACCAAATTGATATTCGCGCACCTCGCTGAACGCCATACCGCGCCCTTTGAACGCCGAATGGTATTCGCCGGCAAAAATATTACGCGACAAACCGCGCGTCTTGATTTCAATCTTCCTTACTTTCTTTAAAAGTTCGCTCGTTTCCACTTTTATACAATTGGTAATTAGTAATTAGTATATTATGGTACTTCAACTTTATTCAGTATCTCGCTGATGATTTCTTCAGATGTAAGATTATTTGCTTCGGCTTCGTAACTCAGGCCGATACGGTGACGCATCACATCATGGCAAACGGCACGCACATCTTCCGGAATCACGTATCCGCGACGTTTGATAAAAGCGTAAGCGCGTGCGCCAAGCGCCATGTTAATCGAAGCGCGCGGGGAAGCCGGAAAAGCAATCATATTCGACAGGTTACCCAATCCGTATTCGATGGGGAAGCGGGTTGCAAAAACGATGTCGACAATATATTTTTCGATTTTCTCATCTAAATACACTTCACGTACGATGTTACGGGCGTTTTGTATCTCCTGCGTAGTCAGAATAGGTTTTATCACTTTTTGTTCGCCGGAAATATTCTGCCGGATCACCTGTTTTTCTTCTTCTTTCTTTGGATAGTTGATGACTACTTTCAGCATGAATCGGTCGACTTGCGCTTCAGGTAACGGATAGGTACCTTCCTGTTCGATTGGATTTTGCGTCGCCATTACAAGGAACGGGTCCGGTAATTTGTAGGTCGTATCACCGATTGTCACCTGTCGTTCCTGCATGGCTTCGAGCAGTGCGCTTTGCACTTTCGCCGGCGCACGGTTAATTTCATCGGCTAAGATGAAGTTTGCAAAAATGGGTCCTAACTTGACAGAAAACTCTTCATTTTTCTGGCTGTAAATCAAAGTGCCTATCAAGTCGGCAGGCAACAGGTCGGGCGTAAACTGAACACGGCTATACTTGGCATCCACCAACGACGCCAACGTTTTGATTGCAAGTGTTTTTGCCAATCCGGGTACGCCTTCCAGCAGGATATGGCCGTCCGACAATAATCCGATCAGCAGGGATTCCACTAAATGTTTCTGACCGACGATCATCTGCCCCATACCGGAAGTAATCATGGCCACAAATGCGCTGTTACTTTCAATTCGTTCATTTAATTCGCGAATATTAACTGTATCATTCATAATGAGTAAATTTATTGTTTATAATGATTCTAAAATTCTTATTGTTCGTTTTGGGCTACAAAAATAGAAATGAAAAATTGGAAAATACAAATTTTGCTGTTAAATAAATCTAACAGAAAATAAGTTTGTTGATATTTTTATTTATTTTATCAAAAGTGACGGTCACTTTAATATTTATTGTGATATTCAAATCCCGCATCATCGTATTTATCGCCTCAATTCTCGCTGTTTTTGCAGCGCCTTGTTTAAAGATGTGGCGTTTTTGGGATCAATGCCGTAAGTTTTTGGATCAGGCAACTGCAGTTCCAATCCGGCAGGAACATTATCAAAGTTTTTTATTCGGCTTTTATTGTGTTCATAGATATATACCCAGAACACTTTATCTCCGTAATATTCCAAAGCAAGCTGCATCAATCCCGATCCGGCAGGCATCTTGATACTTTTAGCGCTTGAAATAGGATTGTTGGAAGTGGAAGCAGCCGGTATATTTGAAGCAGTAGCAGGCGTAGTATTTCTATTATTAGCTGCAGTTGCTTCTGCATTTCTTGATTGCGTTTGCCTTAAGGCTCTGTTTCTTGCTTCAATTTCCTGATTCGGTTTGTCGGCGCGTCGTATCTCAGTTCTGTTATTATCAGGTGAAGTCAGTTGCCAGATTCGGTCCACTTTCTCATCTTGTTGAATGTTTACGCTTTTATTATCAATAGATTGTGTCTCTGATTGCTCGTCCGAATCCGATATTAAGGTAATAATAGTCAGATCATTGTCGGAGGATGGAACGCTAACTAAAGGCGATGGAGATTCAGTATCATCGGAAGAAACATGGTTTGAATTATTTTGAAACGAATTCTCTTTCGCTGTTGAATCAGAGTTATGTTGCAGAAAAAAATAGGTGCCAAGTGCGCCTCCTGAAAAAAGACTTACAAGCGCTAAAGCAAAAATTAAACCTATCAGCATCATTTTCCTTTTACTTTTCTTATCCGGTGTAGATTCACTTTCGTATGCAGGCGTTTCATTCAACGGTTGCGGTTCAACTGGCAGTTCAACTGGCAGTTCGACTGGCGCTTCAACCGTCGCTTCGAATGCTGTGTTTTCATTAACAGATTCGGTAGTCGGCGTATTTATAAAAAACGCCTCATCAAAATAGCTCCCTTCATTATCATATTTCAGCACATCGATAGCAGGATCTAATTCGAAATACTTTTCGTCATACATTGTGTTATCCGGAGAGTTCGTTTCGGGTAATTCGTTAGCATCATCCGTTTCCTGTAAGAATGTTTCAAATTCCTGCAAGTCGGCATCTAACGCTTGCAATTCTGCTTTAAATTCCTGTGAATCATCTTCAAATGCTTGCACGTCTGCTTCAGGCGCTTCAAAGAACAGGTTAGGGTTTTCTTCTTCCGTTTTATCGCTTAGTGCAAGTATCTCACTTTCAGTTGCTTCTATGGGTTCAAACAATGCAAACGGGCGATTAATCTGTTCTTTAAATGCTTTGTCAGGGGTAAAAGTAATCTTGTGGTGCGCAGGTATGATAAATCGTTTGCCGCTTTGAATGTGAATACTTTCACGTTCGCGGACAAGCAGGATTTTAAAAATCCCAAAACCGAAAATTTTCACTACCTTATTTCGTTCAAGACTTTGTGCAATATAGAGCGCGAGCGCATCAATAAAATCTTCGGTGTTCTTTTTGTCCATCCCTGTTTGATTAGCAAGGAGTTCGGCTAAACCACGCGTATTAAGTCGTTCATTCATCTTCGTCCAATTTTTTCAAATAAGTTTTCCATAATGGAGCCGGTTTATAGACAGGAGAAAGTTTAGGTGGGATTAAGTATCTTTTTCCATTGACCGGATTCACTGTTATCCGTTCTCTTTTTTTCTTTATTTCAAATTGCCCAATACCGGAAATTACAACACTCCCTTCATTAGATAAAGTGCTACCTATTAGTGAATAGAGCGTTTCAAGCGTATTCAACACATCAATGGGTGTCATTTCCATTTGTATGGACAATGCGGTAACTAATTCTACGTCTTTCATAAATAGAACATTTGCTTCGTTATTTCGGCGCAAATATAGGAATGAATATGCACAATTCCAAATATTTTACCAAATATTTTTAAAAAAAAAATCACTTTGACAATTGAATGGTTTTTCCACATAATTCGTACAGGTCGGTTTTTTCAATCAAGACGTCATAAAAAGCGCCTATCTTAAGTCGTTTATCACTCATTATCAACACTTCAGGGTCTACTTCGGGTGAGTCAAATTCTGTGCGCCCAACGTATGAATCGCCTTCTTTGCGGTCAATGATCGTTTTAAAAATTTTACCGACTTTTTTTTCATTGTGTTCAACTGCAATGATTTTTTGAATGTTCATTAACCTATGTAACCGTTGTTTTTTAACTTCATCTGCTATCTCGTCCTGATAATTTGCATAAGAATAGGTACCTGTTTCGTGGCTGTATGCAAAAGCGCCTAATCGTTCAAATCGTATTTTTTCGATGAAATCGATGAGCATATTGAAATCGTCTTCTGTTTCACCGGGATGACCGACCATCATGGTGGTACGAAGATGGATGCCGGGTACTTCTTGTCGAATAAACCGTAACAGTTCAAATGTTTCCCTGCTTGTGATTCGGCGTCGCATTTTTTTTAATATTTGATCGCTGATATGCTGTAACGCAATATCTAAATATTTGCAGACATTTTTGCGTTCACGCATCACGCGTAGCAAATCAGGCGGGAAATGGGCGGGATAAGCATAATGCAGGCGTATCCACGCTATACCCGGCAGATCAGAAAGACGCTCCACCAGCTCAGGTAAAGTGGAACGTTTGTTCAAATCCATTCCATAACCGGTCAGGTCCTGTGCGATGAGTTGCAATTCCTTGACGCCTTTTGCTACCAGTAGGCGCGCCTCCGATACGATGTCGTCCATCGAACGCGATTTGTATCTACCTGTGATGACGGGAATGGAACAAAATGAACAACTGCGGTTGCATCCTTCCGCAATTTTCAAATAGGCATAATGAGAAGGCGTAGTCGTTATACGGTCATTGGCTAAACTGGCTATATAGGATTTCCCGATATCAATTAGTAAATTTTTCCAGTTGAATTTTCCATAATAACGATCTACGCCCAATATTTCATGTTGAAGTTCATCCATAAAACGCTCTGAAAGGCATCCCATGACATAAAGCTTCCCAATCTGTCCGATTCTTTTCGCTTCTTCGAGTTCGAGAATCAGCTGTATGGATTCCTCCTGTGCGTCGCCGATAAAACCGCACGTATTCACAACAACTATTTCTCCGTTTATTCTCTTAGAATCGTGTGCTACGGTATAACCGTTTGCTTTAAACTGCATCATCAGTTGTTCGGAATCAACAAGATTTTTCGAACAGCCAAGCGTAATGATGTCTACTTTATTTTTTCTCATCCTATACCGTCATTACGAAAGCAGTGAAGCATTCCAGCGTACACTGATTTCATTGAATCCTTTATTCACCAAACAGCGAACTGACAAACTCCGTTCGCCTGAATACTTGAATATCTCCTACTCCTTCGCCAAGACCGATATATTTTACAGGAATACGGAACTGGTCGGAAATACCGATGACGACGCCACCTTTTGCCGTACCGTCTAATTTTGTAATTGCCAACGCATTTACTTCGGTTGCAGCGGTAAACTGTTTGGCCTGTTCGAAAGCGTTCTGACCGGTAGACCCATCCAGGATTAGCAGTATTTCGTGTGGCGCATCCGGTACTATCTTCTTCATAACGTTTTTTATCTTTGTCAGTTCATTCATCAGGTTCACCTTGTTATGCAGACGGCCGGCGGTATCAATAATCACCACATCTGCGTGATTAGCTTTCGCTGAACTAAGCGTATCATATGCTACAGATGCAGGGTCGGCTCCCATTTTTTGTTTGATAACGGGCGCGCCGACCCGTTCGCCCCAAATATCCAGCTGTTCTACGGCTGCTGCCCGGAATGTATCCGCAGCGCCAAGGTATACGGTGAATCCGTTTTTCTTAAACTGGTAAGCCATTTTCCCGATAGTGGTGGTCTTCCCTACCCCATTGACGCCTACCACCATGATCACATACGGCTTGGACGTTTCGGGGATTGAAAAATTTTCAGCATCCTGCGATCGGTTTTCCATTAACAGTGCGGCAATCTCTTCGCGAAGTAAACGTGTCAACTCGTCGGAAGTAACATATTTATCTGACGCAGCCCGTTTCTCGATACGTTTAATTATTTTGAGTGTCGTCTCTACTCCCACATCCGAAGAGATTAGTACATCTTCCAGCTTATCAAGCACATCATCGTCGACTTTACTTTTTCCGATCAGCGCATGCGTTATCTTTGAAAAAACGCTTTCTTTTGTTTTTGAAAGCCCCTTATCTAACGTCTCTTTCTTCTCTTTGCTAAAAAATCCGAATATTCCCATTGTTCAATATTTTCTTGCAAAAATAGATAAATTTTTTTGAATTCCAATAACTTTCAATCCATCCTATGCTTATAATCTCCGTATGCGAAAGAACGGATCACTTCAAAAACGCCATTAGTTCGTAAGATAGCAATTGATGGATGGGGTATACCATTAAACATGGTTGTTTTTACGGTGGTGTAATGAATCATGTCTTCGAAGATGATTTTATCGCCCGGCTTAAGTTGTTTATGAAAAAACCAGTCCCCAATAAAATCGCCGCTCAGGCAGCTGCATCCTCCGATGCGGTATTTAAATGATTCTTTGCAAAAGGTATTTTCAGCGCCTCGAATGACCGGTTTATAGGGCATCTCCAGGCAATCGGGCATATGACAGGAAAAGGAGGCGTCAATGATCGCCGTTTTTATTCCGTTATTTTCTACGATATCGACAACGGTTGTCAGGAGGCAGCCTGTCTCCCATGTAAAAGCGCTGCCGGGTTCTAAAATGATTTTCAGGTTTGTATAACGCGATTGAAAAGATTTTATCAGCGAGATAAGTTGCACAGTGTCATAATCTTTGCGTGTCATCAAGTGTCCGCCGCCCATATTCAACCATTTAACCTGTTTAAGGAAACGTCCGAATCTTTTTTCGACTTCGGAAAGCGTTTTTTCCAAGTCTTGAGCGGTTGATTCGCACAATGTATGAAAATGCAATCCCTCTACCCCATCCGGCAGGGATTCACCGAGCTTGTCTGACGTAATACCCAATCGTGAACCGGGCATACATGGATTGTATAGGTCTGTGCTTACAGCCTGGTATTCAGGATTGATACGCAATCCGCAGGATATTTGCCTGCCGCAATTCGCTATTCGAGGATAAAATCGGTGAAATTGTGACAGCGAATTGAAAGTAATGTGGCTGCTGTATGCCATGAAAACAGGGAAGTTTTCTTCCGTATACGCAGGAGAACAGGTATGTACGGGGAATCCTATCTCCTCGAAGGCAAGTCGTGCTTCATGCACCGAACTGGCTGTAGATCGAAAGTTATATGCTTTGAATATCGGAAATGTCTTCCACAACGCAAAAGCCTTGAGCGCCAGAATGATTTCTATGCCGGCACATTCACTCACATGCTTTATTAGCGAAAGATTGCGACGGAGCAAAGCCTCTTCCAGCACATAACATGGAGACGGAATGTTTTTATAATGGTGATTCATGACGGCATTACTTTTAATTTGGCATATTTCAATAACAGATTTTTTGTTCCGGCAGTAAAAAATGAGACGCTTGCCTTTGCGTCGCTTCCATTACCTTCCAAAGTAAGGATAACGCCTTCGCCGAAACGCTCATGAACAACTTTATTTCCAACTTGTAAACCGGTAAGCGATTCTACATTTATCGGCTGTTTTGCAGTCGGGGTTACCATCATTTTGTTAGTGGAACGGACAGGTACAAGCCGCTCCGAATTACGCTGACTTACAGCGCTCTTGAAGCTTCCATCATAATCCCATGCATTATTTTTAACGGATTTTCTCCATCGTTGTCCGGGCAATTCGATTTCATTACTGTAATCAAGGTAGATACTGTCAATATCATCTAGGAAAAAACTGGAGGTGGCAGTATTGATTTGTCCGTTTCGATAACGGTTCTCGGCGTACATGACGATACAGTTTTCTTTTGCTCTCGTGATAGCGACATAAAACAGGCGCCGTTCTTCTTCGATGGCTCTCGGATTATTCATTGACTGAGGCGAAGGAAACAGGTCATTTTCCATTCCGGCAATGATAACATTTTTAAACTCAAGGCCTTTTGCCGAATGAACAGTCATCAGGGTTACCTTATCGGTGTGCTCATCCTTCTTGTTATCCTGGTCGGTCAGCAGCGAAACTTCCACTAAAAAATCCGATAACGAGACATTTGTCAAACCCTCTTCCTGCTTGAGTGAAACGAACTCGCTTATTGCATTTAAAAGTTCTTTTACATTTTCCAAACGACTAATCCCTTCTATCGAAAAATCCTGCAAAAAACTTGCGTATATTCCGCTTTTCTTTATTGTCAGTTCGCCAATTTCCGCAGCTGTCATCTCGCTGTTTTGCTGTTGTAATTCTTTAATAAAACGTTGGAAATCCTCTAATTTTCTGATAGTTCCTTTATTCAGTTCGACTTTATAATCGAGCGGTGCGTTTATCACCTCCCACAAACCGGCGCCGGTCGAGATAGCGGCATGCTGTAATCTGTCGACTGTCGTATTTCCAATCCCCCGTGCAGGATAATTGATGATACGTTTGAGTGATTCTTCATCGTTTGGATTCACAATCACACGCAGGTAGGCTAAAATGTCTTTGATTTCCTTTCGCTGGTAAAACGATAGCGAACCGTAAACCCGGTAGTTAATATTTTGTTTACGCAATGATTCTTCGAGTACGCGCGACTGGGCGTTTGTGCGGTACAGAACGGCAAAATCTGCAAACAAACAGCCTGTCGCATGTTTCATATCCTGTATTTTTGTAGCAACAAGATAACCCTCTTCATAATCCGAATAGGCAGGCATTACAGCTATTTTACTTCCCTTTTCATTTTTTGAAAAAACCGTTTTGTTTATCTGCTCTTTATTATTTGCAATCAGGCTATTGGCTGCATCGACAATATTTTGAGTCGATCGGTAGTTTTGCTCTAATTTGAATACTTTACAATCCGGAAAATGCTCCTGGAAGCGTAACATATTGTCAATATTAGCCCCGCGAAAAGAATAGATGCTTTGGGCGTCGTCGCCAACCACAAAAATCCGGTGATGGCGGTCGCATAGTCGTGAGACAATCCGGTGTTGTGATACATTCGTGTCCTGGTATTCATCGACCAATACGTAACGAAACTGATTTTGGTATTTCGCAAGCGTTTCCGGGTGATCACGGAACAAGATATTGGTTTGAAGCAACAGGTCGTCGAAGTCCATTACGCCGGCTTGCACACAGCGCGCCTGATACCATTTATAAATTTCGTAAATAAACGGCGTATTACTGCGCCGATCGTGATCCATTAACTCCTTGTTCGACTGATAGGCATTGCCGGTAATCAATGAATTTTTTGCGTGGGATATGCGGCTTTGTACCATGTTCGGACGGTATACTTTCTCATCTAAATGCAACTCTTTGAGGATTGTTTTTATCAGGTTCTTCGAATCCGACTGGTCGTAAATGGTAAAATCGGACGGATAGCTGATGAATTGCGCTTCGCGACGCAGTATCTTATAGAAAACCGAGTGGAAAGTACCCATCCAAAGGTAACGTGTCGTATATTCGTTGACCACAGCAGCAATGCGTTCTTTCATTTCGCGTGCCGCTTTGTTTGTAAAAGTTAGCGCAAGAATGGTGTGCGGTTGATAACCGTTCTTTAGCAGATGCGCGATTTTATAGGTTAATACGCGCGTTTTCCCCGAACCGGCGCCTGCTACGATAAGCGATGGGCCGCCATCATATAATACCGCTTCACGCTGACTGTCATCAAGCTGATCTAAATAATCCCGCACGTTAACTACCTGTTAAAACTTAATGAATGAATACAAATAACCCTCTTCGCTCCGTAGAATCAATCGCTTCCGGTTTACATTATCAATTGTAAACGAACGTCTAATGCTATCCCAGTCAGAATTGTTGACGATCAATTCGTTCAATATCTCAATGGATACTACTTTATCTTCCTGCGTTCGCATGCCAATAAAATACAGATACCTGTCATTCTGTTTTTCATAAATCTGAAAAGAAAAAATGGATTGTGATTGAAAATTATACCACACGGTATCAACGGCAGCCATCACTCCGTTTTTTTCAACTGACTTCAATTGCCATTTACCGACTAACGGCGAAAATGGCTCATTAACGCAGGCTATAAAAAACAAAAATACAATAATAATTACATGACAAATTCTCATAATCATTTTAATAAAATGCAAAATTACTATTTTTCCGCCGAAAAAGTAACAAACATCCGGCATTTTTTACAGTCGAAAGACAATCTCAAGCGTATATCATTGTAAATGAGGCTATAAGGTTTTTTAAAGGGAGAGCGCTTATTATGATGAACCGGACACCATCCCATGCTGTATTGCAAACAGTGTTTTGTGATCATTAACGGAACATTTTCAGCCATTTTTATTTCAAATGCAGGTTCCAATACTTCCACATGGTGTTTCCTGAAAAAGTTTTTTGCTTTTTCGTTCGACACGTTTCCAGAATAATCAAGTATTTTCAACGGATAGGCTATTTCCGTGTCATCGTTCTTCTTATTGTATATGCGCGCGAAACGGATACGGCGAAGCATAATTAACCGTTCGGTTGCTTCCCTTCGCATCCCGTTCAAAAGAGAAGAGGGAGCAAAAAAATCTTCAGCAGTCGAGGTCTTCAGATCAGTTGCATCAAAGGGCGTATTACCCAACTTACACAGTTGTGTCCGGATTGAGTTGTCTTGTTGATTCCGGGCTTTTTCTTTTACAAAAGGTCGTGCGATGGTAACCCGTGCGTTCGTTTCGTCTGTAATGGTCAGTGTAAAGCCTGCCGGATAACTCGCCCACTCCATCGATACGCCAATCTTTCGTTCGGCTGACGGTTTTGATAATAGCGTTTCAAATGCCTGGTCATGGTTTCTGTATAAAATCGTATCAGGTTTTACAGTAGGCATTTGATATGGAAAGATACGGTTACCTTCAACACGGTTGACCCTGAATCCTTCCAGTTCGCCTTTTGCATTGAAAAACGCCAGCCCGTCGCCGTTATTTAGTTGAACGTTCAATGTAGCGGCAAGGCATGACTTGTTCCTACTTTCACGCACAGTACCTATTGGCTCACCAACTGATTTCGGCGAATTAAATGATGTCATATTCATCTCGCGCCCATTTAGCATATACGGAGTAAAGCCACGATTGAAACTCTTTTCCGGTTGCGGTTTGAATGTAAACGTCGAATGACCGATGGATGGCCGATAATAAGCAGGATTTTTTGTAAAAATGGCATCCAGTTTCTGCCGATAGTAAGCCGTAATATTTTTGACATATGAAACATCCTTCAACCGTCCTTCGATCTTCAACGACGATACGCCTGCCTGCAAGAGCGCCTCCAGCTCATCCGATCGATTCATATCTCTCAGAGAAAGTAGATGCTTCTGTTTGATAATCACTTTATTATCTGCATCGACTAACGAATAGGGAAGTCGGCAGCACTGCGCACAATCACCTCGATTGGCGCTGCGTCCGTTCATCGCGGCGCTTAAATAACACTTTCCGCTGTAACTGACGCATATCGAACCATGTACAAATACTTCTAATGATGCGTCGGGTACGCACAATGAGATGGTTTGTATTTCATCGAGGGTCAACTCGCGGGCAAGTATGATACGGCTAAAGCCGGTTTGTGTGAGAAACTCTACTTTTGCAGGCGTACAGTTATCGGTTTGCGTGCTTGCATGAAGCGGAATGGGAGGAATATCTAATTGTGTGATTCCCATATCCTGGATGATCAGCGCATCTGCTCCGGCGTCATAGATTTCCCGAATCAGCGTTTCTGCTGTTTTGAGTTCGCTATCGGTAAGGATCGTATTCAATGCCACATAAACGCGTGCATCATACAAATGTGCTGTCTCACATAGTATTCGTATATCATTTATTGAATTTCCGGCTGCCGCTCTTGCGCTAAATTTCGGTGCGCCGATATAGACAGCATCAGCGCCATGAAGTATAGCCTCAACGCCGCAATTCAAATCTTTTGCCGGTGCGAGTAATTCAACCGGGCGCGCCGTGATCATAGATCGCCCAGATTATTGATGTCTTCTAAACGGAATGGCGTTTCCTGATAGACATAGTAATTAAGCCAGTTTGTAAAAAGCAGGTTGGCATGTCCGCGCCACCGAACACAGGGCGGCTTCGACGGATCATTATCCGTATAATAATTTTCCGGAATAGTTATCGGCAGTCCCTTCTGCAAATCGCGTAAGTATTCATCATGTAGCGTATTGGGTGCGTATTCAGAATGACCGGTAATAAAAAATTCGCGTCCGCCACGTGCCATGATCATATAAATACCTGCATCCCGACTTTCTGAAATCAGTTTCAGCATCGGTACCTTCAAAATATCTTCACGACGAATTTCGGTATGCCGACTGTGCGGTACAAAAAAAACATCATCAAACCCGCGAAAAATCGGAAGATAGGGCTCGGTCATCGTGTGTTGGAAAATGCCGAATTTTTTGGCGTTCAGGTCATACTTGGGAATGCCATAGAAATGAAACAGTCCAGCCTGTGCTGCCCAGCATATATATAAGGTCGAAGTAACATGTGTATGGCTCCAGTTAAAAATTGCCTTCAACTCCTCCCAATAAGTCACCTCCTCGAAAGCTAACAGTTCCACCGGTGCACCCGTAATAATCATACCATCGTAATAATCATTGCAAATCGAATCGAAATCTTTGTAAAACTGCTGCATGTGTTCGATTGGAGTATTTTTAGGCTGATGACCCTTTATCTTCATGAAATCAATCTCCAACTGTAAAGAAGAGTTACTCAACAAACGAACCAAGTCGGTCTCCGTTGTAATTTTCAACGGCATCAGGTTCAGTATGACGATCCGTAACGGACGGATATCCTTTTTCGATGCATGTAGTGAATCCATTACGAAAATATGCTCTTTCTTAAGCAATTCGATTGCCGGTAGATTTTTTTGTAAATTTAGAGGCACGCGGTAACTAATTGAGAATTGAGAATTGAGAATTAAGAATTAAGCAATTCATCTATTTTCCGGCACATTTCGGCAAACTCCTCTTTGTTGTACAGGCGTGTAAGCATCACGATGCGACCGTTCGGGTCAATGATAATATTTCGGGTAATGCCTGCTTTTCTATCTGCAAAAAGCGCAAAAAAATCGCCGCCCGGATCAAGTGCAAGCGGATAGGTAACGCCTGTTTGTTTGGCAAATTCCTGTACTTTGTCGAGCGGTTCGTCGCGGTCGATGCCAAACAAGCGAAATTTGGGATTATTCCTGTGCTTTTGCCAAATATCCCGTTCAATAAAAGGCATTTCTTCGCGACAAACAACACACCAACTCGCTGTAAACTGTAGCATGACGATTTTACCGCGCAAATCCGATAACTTAACCGCTTCTCCGCTTGTTGTACTTATCATAAAATCAGGCGCCATATCGCCTACTTTTACGATGTAACCCCTGTCGTCGCTTTCTGCCGTTTCTTCGTTATTTCCAATTTCTTTTAATTGGGTTATCTCCTGGTTTTCAGCATCTGTAGATACCTTCTTCATCTTATTTCCCGAACAGGACGGCAACAACACAACCACTGCCATCATTATTAAATATTTTCCTGCTTTCATAAAATATATCAATTTTTGAAGCACAAAGATAGTGTAAGTTGCGTGCAATTCAAAAAAAATCTGTTTTTTTTTACATAATATACTGCACGGCACAACAAAAGCCCCGAACTATATTATAACGTCCGGGGCTTGCTATCGGGGAAATAGAGGTTTACCTGTCAATTCGTTAATGTTTAATCACGACCTGTTTCCTGACTTCGACAATGCGTCACCCTAAAAATTCTCCCAGAAATTCGGGTCGAAAAACTGTCTGATAGATTTGTGTCTGGCAGTTATCAGCATCTGCTTAGTTACGGTTTCCCCACAGGCAGGTAATTTGATTTTCAAAGTCGTCATGGTTTTGGCTATATTCAAGACCTTATCTACGCTTAAATTTTTTCCACTTAGTTTTATTATACGTTCCAGTTCCCTGTAAACCTTGCAGGCAACAAAACAGATGCAAACGTGCGCTTCTATTCTTGTTGGCGTAAAGTGAAACATTGGTCGCAATTCGAGTGTGCCTTTTGTAATACGATACGCTCTCTCAATTACCCATAACCCGTTATATTAAGGGCATAATGACCGGTAAAACTCAATCATGTTTTCGCGGAACACTTTCTCCTAATACAGTTTTTCATAACGTTTTCGGGCGTTATTTCCCAATTGTTTGGCTTCTTTTGGATGTTCCAGCAGATATACGATCTTTTCGGCCAGTAAATCCGTATCAATTTCTACTCTGTCAGCAT
>Ga0082212_10005039_pt1 | contig 18168 bp, 16 predicted proteins | sample TergutNt197P3_FD_71548 | JGI IMG/M metagenome (GOLD analysis project Ga0082212, IMG submission 71548) | Neocapritermes taracua P3 segment gut microbial communities from Petit-Saut dam, French Guiana - Nt197 P3 | ecosystem: Host-associated > Arthropoda: Insects > Digestive system > Gut ...
CTTGATTTTGTTAAAAAATCAAACGAATCAAAGTATTCATGGCTGGGTAATAAAAATGTGATTTTTAACCCGACTGCCTCATCGTGAAAATTAGGGGCGGATTATCTACATGAAAATCTATGACGATTGTAAATCGTAGGGGGAATTCTAATGGATGGCATTATATTCATCACATAATCAGGTATATACATTTATTTCTTGTTCAATCAGTTAAACAACGATTTCTCAAATCATAGGGGGAATCCGAATGGACGAGGGTATGCTAAAGGCGTGGGAACAGTCAAAACCGAAAGTTACGACAAAAACGGCAAACTTGTTTCCGTACAGGAACTGATTTCAAATTCGTAATTGAAATAAATGCCAAACACTATTCATCTTCAACCCTCTTCATAGTGCTCATACAAAAAATCATTGTAAGGGAAGCGTTGGATGTGAATAGACTTTATCCGTTCGTATAGAATGGTTTTCAGGGTATTGATATTGGTTTGTTGCTTGGCTGAAATAAAAATACAATTATCCGGCAGTTTACTCATCCACGTTTCTTTCAACTCGCTTAGCGTAATATTTTCTTTGATACGCGGTGTCAGATCGTCTTCTTCTTTCGGAACGAAAGTAAAGATGTCGATCTTGTTAAAAACCATCAATACAGGCTTTTCTGCACAACCGATTTCTGATAGTGTACGATTGACTACTTCGATTTGTTCTTCAAACGAAATATGTGCAATATCCACCAAATGAACCAATATGTCAGCTTCCCGCACTTCGTCGAGTGTGGATTTGAACGACTCGACCAATTCGGTGGGCAGTTTGCGGATAAAACCGACCGTGTCCGACAACAGGAAAGGCAGGTTTTCGATAATCACTTTACGCACCGTTGTATCGAGTGTGGCAAACAGTTTGTTTTCGGCAAATACATCACTCTTGCTCAACAGATTCATCAGCGTCGATTTGCCTGCATTGGTATAACCCACCAACGCGACACGCACCATTTTACCGCGATTGTTGCGTTGCGTTGATTTCTGACGGTCAATCTCAATCAAATCTTTTTTCAGTTTGGCAATTTTATCGAGGATGATACGCCGGTCGATTTCCAACTGCGTTTCGCCCGGGCCGCGCATGCCGACTCCTCCACGTTGCCTTTCCAAGTGCGTCCACAACCGGGTGAGGCGGGGTAACATATACTTGTATTGGGCCAATTCAACTTGCGTTTTGGCATGTGCCGTCTGTGCTCTTCGGGCAAAAATATCAAGAATGAGATTCGTCCGATCTAAGATGCGTACCTGCAACACCTTTTCAATATTACGCAGTTGTTTGGGAGAAAGTTCATCGTCGAAAATCACAATTCCAATGTCGTTTTCCGTAACATATTCTTTGATTTCCTGCAGTTTGCCCGAACCGACAAACGTAACGGAATGGGGTTTATCCATTTTCTGGGTAAAATGTTTTACCGGTGTGATTCCGGCCGTTTCGGCCAAAAATGCCAACTCATCAAGGTAATCCTTTACCTGACGTTCGTTTTGATGTGGCGTAATCAAACCTACCAGAACGACTTTTTCGCTCTGCTCTTCCGTAATAATAAAATCTTTCACTATGAAAAAAATAAAAAACTAACAAGGGGGCATGCCCCCTTGCTAATTACAAATTCGAGGCGTGCCTCATCACCCGCTCAATCGCATCATCCATTTGATCTATTGATTCAAAGCCCATGGTCATACAATGTACGGGTTTTTGGGTCACGGCAAACCGGATGGATTGTTCGCGTTCCTGATCGGACACACATTGCCCTTCTGCGAATATTTTCATTCCGACGACTCCCTTTCCATTTTGAATGGCTTTCAACAAAATGGCTTTTACGGCGTCAGTTTCGCCGTCCATATTCTTGCTAAATGGATTGATTCGTGCCATGATCACATCCACCCAAGGTGATTCGGCTGCTTCGGCTAAAGCATCAATATGATGGCATGATACGCCAATAGCCTTTACAATCCCGTCCTGTTTAGCTTTTGAAAGCCCCTCGATGTGGTGCTTGCGTGTATTGCTCCAGCCACCCTGCTGCATACAGTGCATTAGAATCACATCAAAATAGTCGGAATTGACTGCTTTCCTGAAACGGTCCAAATACTGTGGAACAGGCTCGTTCCTTTCCGAGCCATCCTCATAAGTCCAAATCTTCGAAAGGAGCGTCAGCTTTTCGCGTGGCAAACTTTTGATGGATTCGGCTACAAACGGCATTGAGCCATACCCTTCAGCCATATCGTAAAATGTGATTCCTCTCTCGTAGGCATGTTGCGCTAATTTGACGAAACTTTCCATGCCCTGACGAGTTTGATTTGAGCCATTATTATACCCCTTCGTTCCGGTTCCCATGGCAATGCGCGAAACCGTCAAACCTGAATTACCGAGTTTTACCTTGTCTACAACTGTGTCATTTGCAAGAGAATACATTTTTTCGGCCATTCCTCTTCCGGCTACGGACAATCCTGCTAATCCGACTGTTCCTGCCAGAATAAACTTGCGTCTGCTTATATTATTCATCGTTTTAAAGTTTTAGATGGGTGCAAGGTAGGTATTTTTTATTTTACCACCAAAAAAACGCCAATCATAATTAAGATAACGCCAATCCACCTTGTGAACGGAACAACTTCATGGAAAATAAAAATGGCTGCTATCATGCCTATGATATAACTGATACTTGTCAGTGGATAAGCCACTGAAAACTCATAATGTTTTAAAATGTATAGCCATAACAGCGTAGCCAACAGCATACTTATACCACAAACGGCAAAATACCAGTTTTGTGCGGCTTCCTTGAAAAATTTCCAGGAAAAACTGAACTTATCCATGCGCATCGTGGCTAATTTCAAAAAAACTTGTCCGGAAGCAAGTAACAAGCTCTGTAAGGTTGTGTAAGCAATTAATTTCAACATCGCGACAGAAGAATAAGGGAGTGGGATTTATGTTGGGAGTGATTATACAGTAAAATACGTTTTACGGGGTTTATACCGCTCTCTCTACCGGTCAGCAAATGTGCAGGAATCAACTGTTTATTAAGGCATATTGCTGCTGCGTAGGTTCCAAGCGCCGGTGACGTAAACGACTGCCCGAACAGATGTTTGTATTGCATAACGGGTATACCGTCAAAAAAATGTGGAATGATACGGTCATACACAGCATCATTATCGGGGTTGCTGTTTGTCCCGACCATAACCGCGTCAATATCTGATAACGAACACCCGGCTTGTCCAAGTAAGGCGTCAATGCTACCGGCCATTTTTTCGATCGATGGACGGTACAAAATTTCTATTCCGTTTAATTCGCATAGTGTCTGTTCGTTTTTTTCGGTACGAAGCAACATACTGACAGCCGCTTCGCCCGCAAAACAATATGTTTTATGAGCCAATGGGATTTTTTTTGAGAAATCCCATATCCCGATACGATCGAAAAAAATATAATAGTCGGGGGTCAATTCGTCGTATCCACCCAGCAATACCGACCGGATTTTATGTTGTTTAAATTGAATAACAGCATCCATCAGCGCATTTTCGAACGATGTGCCCCGATGCACGTATGTATTATTATATCCGTGGCATTTCAAATCAATCGCTATGGCCGAACTGATAATATTATGTGTCGACTGCATAAAAAAGGAGGGTTGCAGAAACTTCTCTTCATTTTCCCGAATCGAATAGAGAAATTTTTCCGTATTTTCGATACAACCGAATCCTGTTCCGCAAATAATGGCGTCGGGCATTTCCACAGCGGCTTTTTGCAACGTCAGGCGTGAAGTAACGATAGCGCGTTTCAATAAATTACACATCCTTCGCGACATAAGCGGCGTCAGGTAACTGCTGAAGTCAGGATCGTGTGACAGCGACTTTCTCTCCTCATGATAGACAGGCGTTTCAAACCATTCGTCGGTTAGAGGCGCTTGAGCTGATATTTGGGTGGCTGATTGAATATAAACCATATATAGAGTTATGAGTTAAGAACTAAGAGTTAAGAATTGTAGGGGCATATTGAATATGCCCAAACTTCATTATTAATTGTTCATTGTTTGGATATTACGATTGCCGAATTGTTGCCGCCGAAACCAAACGAGTTGGAAAGGACATGACGTATGGGGCGCATTGGATGCGGGTTGGTTACCGGCACAAATGAATGTTCCTCAATCCGGTTGTTAAAATTCAGGTTGACCGGCAGAAAGTTATGCGTCATACATAATAATGATATGATGGCTTCAATACTTCCTGCTGCGCTTGTAGTATGCCCAAGATACGATTTGATAGATGAAAGCGGCGGGATTGTTTCGCCAAAGAGATTCATTACTGCGATTCCTTCAGTCAAATCGTTATTAGGTGTTCCTGTGCCGTGTGCATTGATATAGTCAATATCTTCAGGATTCAATCCTGCGTGTTCGATGGCGCCTTTCATCGCTAAATAAGCACCCAGCCCGTCCGGTGAAGAGGCTGTCTGATGAAAGGCATCACATGCATTGCAATAGCCTGAAATCTTTCCAATTGATTGCACACCACGTTTTTGTGCTGTTTCGGACGACTCAAGTACTACATAACCGGCTCCTTCGCCGAGATTAATGCCTGCACGGTCGCGGTCGAAAGGTTTGCAAATATCCCGATCGAGTATCATCAATGTATTGAATCCATTCAAATGATACCTTGAAAGACATTCGCATCCTCCTGCAATAACAATATCTGCACGGTCTTCCTTTATCAAATCAGCGCCCAACATGATGGCATTTGCCGAAGAAGAACAGGCTGTGACGACAGTGGATACTAATTGAAAACCGGTGAAATAATCGGCTATTTGTTCTGTCACACCACCGCAATCATTGAGTTCGATAAACGCATTTTTCGAATCGTTTTCAAGGAAATCCTGATAATATATTTCTGCATGGTCCATGCCTCCCACCGTTATTCCCGAAATAAAAGCTAAGCGTAGCGCAGGAGGTCTGTATTCAAGGTTCGCTTGCTTAAGCGCTTCTTTGATAGCAATTATGCCGAGCAATGCCGAACGAACGACAGCATGATCCGGTGGTAAATTCAACATTTGTTTCATTTCCGGATTGCTGTACTTCACTTCGCCGACAGGAAATTCGGTATGTGTAGTAGTCAGATAACGCAAGGAGGACACGCCTGATTGTTTGTTTTTAAGCGCTTCCAATGTGGCCTGCTTGCCGTTTCCGAGTGCGGAAATGATGCCTGCTCCGGTGATGCAAATGTCTTTTTTCATATCATTTTTTTTTATGGGCGACTGCAAGGGTACGCCCCTACAATATTAATATTGGGCGTAAGCGTTACGCCCCTACAATATGGGCGACCGTAAGGGTACGCCCCTACTTTGTTCGATTGGGTTGAATAAATTCGGCCATTACACGTACGGATTTAAAAATTTCTTTGCCTTGCGTCGGGTCTTTCAGTTTGATGCCGTAGTTTTTTTCGAGCAATACGATCAACTCAAGCGCGTCAATTGAGTCAAGGCCTAAGCCTTGTCCGAAAAGTTCGCCATCGTCTGAAATCTCATCAGGCGTCATCCCTTCGAGGTTTAATACTTTAATAATCTCTTTCTTTAGTTCTAAAATCAATTCATCCATATTTTTTTATTTTTATTATGTATTAATCATATAAGTCTCCCACTGTATCTTCAAATATTTCTAAAAAATTATCGAAACGATCGATGTGAAAATCTGCCGGCAGATAGGGAATGAATTGTTTATTTTCTGTTTTTCCCCTTTTTGTTGTACAAAGCATCATCAAACATTCCACTTTATTTTTCAATACATCTAAATTCATCCAACCTGCCAGCACACAATTTATTCCTGCGGCGTATAACGCATCATTTATTGCGTCGGTTATTATATTGCCATAAAAATGGCGCATAACATAAAACATTGTTTCTCCATATATTTTATTTCGTATGGCTATTTCTCCGGCGGCGATGTTCGGTAATGTGTAGACAAATTCCGCCGGAGACGGGAAAAAGTCATCTTTATTTTGAATCGTCTTTTGATAAGCCACGTCGGCGTCTAACGATGATCTTTTATTGAAAAGAATAATGCCCATATCTGTTTTGGGTTGTTCCCTGTCGCTATCTGCAAGCAAAATCTCAGCAGCGAGAAAACTTAATTTAGACAGGCGATCCATCTTAAAAAACTTGCGATAATCTATACCGAGATGTTCATAGAGGGCGTAATAGAATTCATTGAGCACAAACGGTTCATGCTTATATTCGAAAAAATAATTGTCATTCAGCCATACTTTCCCCTGACTGATTTTGCAAAATGATTTTATATAGTTCATGCCATTATTTTAATTTAGTAAATAAGATTGCTGCATTGCATCCTCCGAATCCTGAAAGCATTTTTATACATCGTCGTTTTGTTGTTACGCTGTTTTCCATAACGATATCAAGCGGATAGGTGACACCGGGCGTATCGCATCCGAGCGTTTTCAATATCGTCCCCTCTTTGAGCGCGTGCATAGAGATTACACTTTCCAACACGCCGGCTGCGCCCAACGTGTGCCCGTAGTATCCTTTCAAACTGTAAACCGGTACATCCTTCAATCCGGCGCGGGTAAGCGCTATCGATTCCATCTCATCATTGTAGGGTGTAGCGGTGCCGTGTGCGCAAACAAAAGCAATTTCTTCCGCATCAATGCCTGCAAGTACATGTTGTAATGCTAAGTATGCGCCTTCGCCCGTGCGTGAAGGGCCGGAAATATGATTGGCGTCGTTGCGCATGGCGCCAACCGTAAGTTCAATTTCTCCGCACTGATTTGCATAAGCGGGGCGCTCGGTTAAAATGACTGTCGAAACCGCCTCGCCGATATTCAGTCCTTTGCGATTGGCGTCAAACGGTTTACAACCCTCTTGCGATAAGGCCTTGAACGACTGAAAACCGGTAATGATAAATTTGGAAAGCATATCAACGCCTATTACGATCATATATTCATGTCTTTTCGCCTGCAATTCACGTTGCGCGACAATCAAGGCTGTAGCTCCTGAGATACAAGCGTTTGAAATAACATACGGGGCATTTACATTCCCGAAAAATTCCGAAATAAGCGCTGCCGAGTGCCAAAGGTATAACTGTTTTACTGAATAACCGCTCTGCTCGTTTTCATCCAAAAGGAAAACATTGCCTTTGGTAGTGGCTAAAACAAAACGCACATCAAGGTCTGTAGGATCAATACTGGTGCCTTTTAAAGCTTCTGCAACCGAAACGATGCAGGCTTTTTCCAATTTTGTGTATTTTGTTTTGTCTTTCAATTGCTGCATTTCTTTTTTTGACGGTTCATCTATATCTGCAGTTTCAATGATATCGGAATATTGAGTTGAGACTTTTCGAAATGCTTCCTCCAGCCGTTCATCGTCAATTTGAGAAGCCATAAATGGTTCCGGCAAATTGTATAGATCTGCAAAAAAATGAAGTCCGCTGATTCCATTTTTTACATTTCGGTAGTTTTCTGCTGTTGTAAAACCCAACGATGAAATGATATTGTCATTCAAAAGAATTGTCATAGCAATTTATATTTTTTTTTCCATTCTTCATAAAACGGCGGGTTTGACCATACAAGATTGTAGTCCTGGTCTAAAAAGACTTGGGTGGAAGAGCCTGTGGCTATCAGAGATACCTCCCCCTGCGCCCCCTCCAAAGGGGGATAATTTGAAGCCTGAGTCTCTTTCGAAGAAGGCGATGTCAGCCATATCTCATAATCGAAGATAACCTTTGCTGCCGGCACGTTGCGATAAATAATATCAATACGCGCCTTTTGTTCGTAAAGTAAAGGTTTCTTGAAACTAAAGGTAAGCTCAACTAACGGTGCATAATATCCATTCTCAAAATAGCGCATATAACTAAGTCCGAAATCTTTGCCGAATTGTTCCCTTGCATCTTCGAAATACAGTGCATAAGACCCATGCCAAACGATATTCATCGCATCTACCTCGCTGAATCTGACGTCAATTATTTTCGATGTTTTCAGTTGAACAGGTCTGTTATGATTCATTGGCTTTGCTTTTAATATCGGTAAGAAATATTTTCATCTCACAAGAGGCAATTGTTTCGCCGGCTGATTCGACTTTCGTCTCAACCAATGAAGTATGAAAGAAATTTTCGACAACAACGATCGTCGTTTCCAACTGTTCTCCAATGCGTGGATTGCGGTTGATTTCCATTGATTTTATCATTCCGATATAACCTATTTTGATTTCACTGTCTTGTTTCTTCTCCGTTTTTTCCTCATACCCCATCCTTGCTGCGCATGTCTGTGCAATGTTTTCGATAAGTCCTGCTTCTTCCATCCGGCCATCGCTTGTACAGAAAATATGATTTTCCGGAACGGTAAAAACCGTTTTAGCTACAACGGGGTCGTAATATGTCAACGCGTCCACCATAATCAATGGAGGTCGTTGCGGTATCAAATCGAGTATGTCTATTTCGCTCAATTGCATTGATTATCCTATTTTTTTGCACACCAGCACAGCGTGTCCGCCTCCCAGTCCGTCGTGGATCGTTTCAATGGTCAATCCGGCTGCTTCGACACAGCGTATCAGGTCTTCGGAATGATACATTTTGCTGTTTCCATTTGCCATCGTGGTGAAGTAAATGCTGATATGTGTCAGGTCGAAGGCGGCTGTTTCGTTATTTTGCCTGTCCCATAATGTTTCCATAATGAAGAGCAACGACTCGTTATGCATTGCCATGGCAGCTCGTTTGAGTATGCTTACGATCTCATCTTCTGAAAAACAATCGAGGAACTGACTCATCCAAATACTGTCGAAACCCTTTGGAAAAGGCACATTTGGGTCTAACAGGTTTGCACTATGTCCGAAGATACGATCGGCGCCTTTTTTACCGGCGATCTGCTCTTTCATCATTTCGAGTTGTTGGGGCAAATCCAAAATCGTGACAGCTACATTTTCATCATAATCCACACAACGTGTCGCCCATCGGCCTGTATTCCCTCCTACATCAAGTAATGTCTGCGGATGGTAAGAAAAGACGATTTGCAACGCTTCATCAAACGAATTGTCCGAATAGAAATGGTCGTACATAAGCCAGCTTTTGCGTATGTCGTCGGGCAACGAAGAAAGACCCTCGTAGATGGTTTTCCATTGACCGAATACTTTCAATCCTTCAGGTTTGCCATTCAAGATGGCTTCTTCGAGATGGTACATTCCTTTATATGTCACATCGTGATTAAAAATAAAATTCACATTGACTAACGGGTCGGAGAGCAGGAACCAGCCGACTTTCGAAATCACGAAGCGCTCATCGACGTAGAGAACACTTCCGATCGTAAGCGATGCTTCTAACAAAACCTTTACGGCATACAGTGACAGGTTTGTTTTAGTCGCTATTTCTTCGATGGTAAGCCCTTCTTTGGCGTCAACCAATAGTTGAAGGATGCCAAACTTTATCATCAGGCGCGAAACCTGAAAGGTAACAGGTGCATACGAAATCTCATGAGCGCGTGACTGGGCCTCCATGACACGCATTCTTTCTTTTGTGTATTTTTTTTCAAGTGCGGGAAACAGTTTCATTTTTTCCAGAATTTATAAAAGTTAAACCATTGTTCGGGATATATTTTGACGATACCTTCCAATTCGTTGACAAACGTTTTCGTCATCGCGTTTATTTGTTCTCTTTTTGAAAGGTTATTTGGTGGAAAAGGGATGGATATCACATGAATACGATAGAGCGTCGCTGATATCTTCAGCACAAAAAGCGCAATGACAGGCGCTTGATATTGTACGGCAAGTACAAAAGCGCCAATGGGAAAATCGGCTTTGCCGTTCAAAAAATCACATTCGACGCATTTCTCGCTACCGAAATTACGGTCGCAGGGCATGCTTACAAATTCGCCGTTCGAGAGCGCGTCGTTAATATAAAAAATATGCGACAAGTCGTCCGATACGGGAATCAACCGCACATTGTTGTTTTCCAATATTTTGGAACGGTTTTTTTGAACTTCTCCGGCTTCGCCGCCAAAAATCAGGCTGTTGATGCGTTTTGTCTGCTGGCTCAGCAGGTAGCCGCTGAGTTCGGGGTTTCCGATATGCGAACCGGCTATAATACAACCTCTTGAATCGTCAACCATTGCCAAAAACAGGTCGTTATCCGGATTGTCAATACGGAATATGTTCTTTTTACCTGCATAGACCGCAAAACGATCCATCAGAACCTGACCGAAGACATAATGGTTTTGGTACGTTTTCCAAAATGATTTCAACGGCGTATAACCGTGTTGCTCATGAAAATAGCTAAATATTGCCAAATAGCCTTTACGGGCAAAAAGCATATAAAAAGGAATCACAAAAACAAGAAAAAAGTAACCGACGCGTACATTGACGACAGTAAAAAGGATTTTCAATGCCTTCTGTCCAACAGTACGCCCTCCGGTCACGCCCTCCCATTGGTGTTTTTTTTCTCCTTTCATAAAAAACCTGATTAAATTACTGTATTTGCTGCAAACTGATACATCCCCCAGCCCCCTTCAAAGGGGGATAAGAAGTGTAAGTGCAATTACGGTTTTACTTTTGTATCGATATAATCGTAAAAATCTTTGACAGTTAGCACATTGCTCATTTCTTCGGGTTTTATCTTAAATCCGAAATACTTTTCTACAATCACAACAATATCTACAAAATCAAGACTGTCGAGGCCAAGGTCCTCTTTTAATCTCGCATCATCATGCATTTTGGTTGCATCAATTTCCATATCTTCAATCAGAAAATTTTTGATAAGCGATTCAATTTCTTTTCTTTCCATATATTTAGTTTTTAGATAATTCATAATGCCATGGGGCGTAAGCATTACGCCCCTACATATTAATTCTTAACTCTTATCTCTTAGTTCTTAGTTCATAACTCATCCTTGTATTTGCTCACAACCAACGTACTATTCGTACCGCCAAACCCGAATGAATTGGACAAAAACGAATTGACGGGTTGTTGTAGCGTTTGCGTGACGATATGCAGGTTTTGCGCAGTAGGGTCGGGCGTTTCCAAATTAATATTGGGAGCTATAAAACTGTTTTTCATCATCAAAAGCGAATAGACGATTTCGCTCGCTCCTGCCATCCAACATTCGTGACCTGTCATAGATTTTGTTGAACTTATGGGCGTTTGTCGTCCGTTTAAAAGTGCATCAAGCGCTTCAGCCTCGCAGGCGTCGCCTTGTTGTGTTGAGGTGGCATGGGCATTGATATAGTCGATTTCGTCTATGCACATTCCGGCGTCGGTCAAAGCACGTTTCATGGCTGTTAATGCGCCCGGTACGCTTGCCTGCGAAATTTGTTTGCCGTTTGAAGAAAAACCGTATCCTTTGATTTCGCCGTAGATAGGCGCCCTTCGTTCGAGCGCATGATCTAAGTCTTCCAATATCAGGCTTGCAGCGCCTCCGCTTGGTATCAATCCGTCGCGATTTACATCAAACGGGCGGGATGCTTTAGCCGGTTCGCCGGTACGCATCGAAAAGGCGCTCAACCCATCGAACCCTGCCATGGAATAAACGTTTACCTCCTGAGCGCCTCCGCACAAAACGATATCCTGCATACCGTTTTTAATAAATGTATAACCCAATCCGATCGCATGTGAACCGCTTGCACAGGCAGCGCTGACAGTCATATTGATGCCGCTCAACTTAAAAATGGTGGATAAGTTCATCGAAACGGTCGACGTCATTGATTGAAATATGCCACCCGATCCAATCATCAAAGAGTCTTTTTTGGCCATCATGATTTCATGCGATTCGATTACGGCTTTAGCCGAAGTATCGTTACCGTAAAATATACCTGTTTCGTGCTGCTCAATATATTCCGGATCGATACCGGCTGTTTGTAATGCTTCCAAAGTAGCAAGGTAGGCAAATTCACATTCTTCGGAGAGTGATATGCGTGAACGGCGATCGAGTTTATCTTTCAATGAAGGAATTTCAACAATACCTGTTAAGGGCGAACGATAGCCATATTCCAATCGCGCCGGATCGGTTCCGATGCCTGATTTTCCGTGAAATAACGAATCGGTTACCTCATGTATATTTTTTCCGAGACATGAATAAATACCGATACCTGTGATTACGACACGTTTCATTAATTAAGAATAAAGTCCTCCATTTATTGAAATAACCTCTCCGGTGATGTATGCGGATTTATCGGATGCCAAAAAGCCAACGAGACTTGCGACCTCTTCCGGCTGTCCGAAGCGTTGCAACGGAATAGTGGCTTTGAGTGCGGCTTCGTCTAAGTCTTTCGTCATATCGGTAGCAATAAAACCCGGAGCAACTGCGTTTACCGTCACCTTGCGGGGAGCTACTTCCTGTGCAAGCGCCTTTGTTGCACCAATGACTGCCGCTTTGGCTGCCGAATAATTAGTCTGTCCGGGCAGACCTTTCAAGCCCGAAAGGGAAACAACGCTGACAATACGGCCATTGCGTTTCATCAACATGCCTTTCAATACGCGGCGTGTAATGTAGAAAAAACCGTTCAGGCTGATATTGAGCACATCATGCCATTGTGAATCCTGCATAAAAATCATCATCGCATCCTGCCGGATTCCTGCATTATTGACTAAAATACCAATAAAATCGTCAGGATGAGCCGTTGTCCACTCATCCATAGCTTGATCCACCGATTCACTGTCGGCCACATCGAAAGGCAGCAATTCGGCTGTTCCGCCTTGTTCTTCAATCAAACGTTTCGTTTCGTTGGCAGCTTCTTCATTAGATAAATAATTGATTATAACAGGATTGCCTGCCGATGCCAATTCAAGGCAAACAGCTCTCCCTATTCCACGCGACCCACCTGTCACCAAAGCAAATTTCATACATATTTAATTTTTGAAGTGCAAAAGTAAGCAAATAATTTGGAAAAGGAAAATTGATGTTATTTCAATTTCCGCACAGTTTATTTTTATGTATGTAAAACTATTCATTTATCATGTATTTATTATCCAAAATCACTATTTTTGCGGAAAAAATAATCAGGTTTATTGAACGAGGAATGTGATGAAGTCTTATTACGCAATGTTGTCAGCGATAACGCTATTGTTTAGTTGCGCCGGTCTTTCCGCACAGGATAATCCGTTTATGCTTATGGCAGGCAAAAAATATGCCGATTACAGCAGGCAACTATACGATGAATACGTAAAATTCAACAGGCCTGATACGCTTGATGCGCGTCTTGTGATTCGTCAAATCGAGGAAGTCGCCGAAAAAACGGGCGACATAGCGTGGCGTTTGCAGGTCGAGTATTTCGAAACGACACTTTTCGATATCAAACGGCGTCTGGAAGGAGACGAAAAATACCCTGCGGATCAAATGCTGAAGGACATGTTTACGCTGTTGGAAAAAGCGAAAAAGGCAAATTTAACGTATCTTGAACTGAGGTGTCGCCATAGCATCATTGAGTATTACCGGTATTATATCAGGAATTATGAACTTGCATTCGAGCAGTGTCTCATTCAGGAAAAACAACTTCAAAACGTTTCATACGACGATATTCCGGAGAAAGCGCTATATCATGTCCAGATTGTATATGGTTACTATACCTTTAAGGACTACCCGAAGGTTGTCGCCTATTTTGAAAAACTGCTGCAGGATGAAGTGAATATACGCAACCAACAGCTTTCCAATATTGTAAATAACACGTTGGGGCTTATTTACCGGAACGGTTTTCATGATTTGAACCGTTCCGACAGCTGTTTTCAAAATATCATCCGGCGCACACCCTATCTTTATGGAGACGAATACGTTAACGACAAATGGAATACATTGGAAGAAAACGAATACAACCGCGACAACTGGAATGGCGTAGCCGAAGGCAATCTGGGTTATAATCTGATCCTGCGCGAGCGAGACGACGAGGCCATCCCGCTGCTCAGGGGCAGTATGGAAAAAATGCTGCGGTACGATGACTACGGGTATGCGTCCGGCGTTGCCGTCAACTTAGCCGGCATCTACCTGAGAAAAGGCGATGTGGCAGAAGCCAAACGCTATATTGACAAAGCCGTCGATTACAACGCTATAAAATCACGCGATGGACGGCTCGCGCTTATCTACGAGACCCTGAGCAGGTATTACACCCTTATGGGCGATGCAAAATCAGGCATTGATTATATGGATTTAATGCTCGAAGAGAAAAAACGGGATGAAGAGCAGTTCAACGCCACATTACTACTCCGGATAGAGCAGAAGGAATCGGCGACGCGACAACGCGAACTTGAACAGGAAACAGTAAAACGGCGGCATACGCAAACCCTGTTAATAATTCTTTCCTTCGGTATAGTCTCCATTTTCGGCCTGCTGGGATGGGTCTTTGTCCTCTTTCGCACAAAAAGCGCAGCTTATCGCGAACTCGTTCGGAAATCGCAGGAATGGGCGTATGCTAAAGCTACAACCGGCGAATCTGAAAATACGGACAGGAAAAACGACGTCGACGAAACCGACAGGCTGCTATTTGATCAATTTCAACAGACGCTTCAGGACAACTGTCTGTACCGCGAATCCGCACTTTCGATCGAAGAGGTGGCCGGAAAAATGAAAGTCAACCGGAATTACCTCTCGCGGGCGATTAACCGGTGTTCGGGCGGGAATTTCAGCGCCTGTATCAATGAATACCGCATCAAGGAAGCCATCCGCCTGATTACCGGTTCCGGCCAGGAAAAATATTCCATGGAAGAGATTGCCTACAAGGTAGGTTTCGACGAGCGCAAAACGTTTTACAACGCATTCAAAAAGATGACTGGACTTTCGCCCACACAGTTCAAAAACGATTATCGGAAGATGATCATTTAGCTGCAGTCATGGGTGCATTTGGCTAAGGCCGATTTTCAATTCAATTTGTCACACAAATTAAGGCTGAAAGCCTTTTCATCAATAGCGTAGGGCATCGTCCCATTGCCATAAGGTTAAGGCTGAAAGCCTGATGGTCAATAGCGTAGGGTAAAGCCCTACGGATTGAATGACACCTCCCGAAAAAGCCCTGAAAGGGTGATATCCTGATTTCGCCCTTTCAGGGCTAATTGACTTGACACACCTGAATAATAGGGCGATGCCCTATCCTGATGCTTTCGCCCTTTCAGGGCAATACTAATGGACAGCACTGCATTTTCTTATAAAAGTTGGGAAGTTTTATAAATTTTCCCAACTTTTTTTATTTTGATTTTTATTTTTGCCGAAAAAAAATAACAGCGAAATATAAAAGGAATTTATCATGCTATACACAGAAGAAAAACAGAACAATCGGGTGAGATGGATAACACAGACGATAATGGTAATCGTCTTCAGTAGCGCAATACAGACAATGCAGGCGCAGGGTTTTAATGAAAGTAACTATACCCCGCTGGGTGTCACTTATACCGCCACCGCGCGGGTGGACGAGAGCATCGGGCTGCGCGCTTTTGCATCCATTGGTATGGCCGAAGGCATTTCGCCGATGGATACAAGGCTGATAAGGTGGAACGCAACTGTGAATGTTACAAATAGCAGTATGCTGACCGTCACGATTACGCCATACGACAAATACGCATTAGATAACATTGTAGTGGCGGCAATTGCCACCATAACGCATGGTAACGGCACGAAAGATGCAGTGAAGGATATCTTTACGCTACCGTTGGCTGAAAACGGTTTGGCGAATAACTACGAAGTTCCCGACTTTACCGGTTATGTGGAAAGCGGCGATCATATAGACGTAGAGATTGTCCTGTACGCGGATTTAACTTACAGCGCCTCGGCTGCGGATTATACCATTAACCTCACGACGGGAACGGTAACTGCACACTCCGGCGGATTCCCGAGCGATATTCCATTCGTTCCCGGAACAACACCCTCAAACAGGGTATTCGCCATCGACGCTGCATCATCAGCGCTGAAAGGGAAGACAATTAAAATAACCGGCACGACCATAAATACCGGTACGACGACTGAGACTTCCACAGACTATCTGGTATATTGCTTTAGCGGTACAAAAGCGTTGGATGACCGGCGCGTTGACTTGATACTTGACGACGCTGTTTGCCTTGTCTCCAATGGTATGGATATTAATAACTATAAGACATATCAAATAAGTTATACATATAATCAGGGTACTTCTTTCGCCGTCAACACCTCTGCTTATGGTAATATCACCAGACGGACTACAAATATCCGTACATCAAGATCGCCGCTGACATTTGCGGATGTTGACGTACATGTTACGCTGCATGGAAATAACATTCTGGCCACAGGCAGCACTTATCAGGATGGAGGAGGGGGGTATCAAACTGCCATCGGCGTTGACGCTTCGGCGAGCCTTATCGTTACTGACGCTTCTACGGGTTCGCTTTACGCCAGAGGCGGCGGATGTTCCAGCGCAATTGGCAGCGGCGGCGTTTGGCCGGCAGGATATATGGAGTTCGACGGCGGAGAGGTCACCGCAGAAACCGCCTTTACCTCCCATGCTTTCGCAGGCATCGGCAATGGAGGCCACTACATTGACAGCGACCCGGGAATACGCGGAATTGTTATCAATGGCGGCAAGGTAAACGCGCTGGGCGGTTATTTCGGCATCGGTGCGAATGGCGGTCTAATTAATAATATTTATCTCTTCGTCGGCAAGCAGTATATCGTCGTTACAGGAGGTATTATTACCTCCGAAAGTTCTGCTGCTTCGCGCGGCGCAGCGATTGGTTTTGGCTATAACAACAGCCAGCATGAAGTCCGTATCGGCCGTCCCGACAGGGACGAAACAGGTTTAAATGTTTTTGCTGTCAACTGGGGATATGGCGCAGCTATTTCAGGTAAAATGATTTTCTATTCTGGTAGAACTGAAGCCTATTCGGGTCAGTATGCAGCGGCGATAGGAGGAAGCGCCGTGAGTAATTTGAATGTCACAGGTCAGCCAAATCAATTCGATGCGCAATCTGCAGGCAATTCAGTCGCCGGAACTCCGCTGACGGTTTACGGAGGCAAAATCTTCGCTGAGGCGGGCAGATTTGAGCAACTGACTTATGGACCCGCTTCCTCCGCCTCGATAGCAACTTATTCGGAAATAAGAGGATTCCGGCCGGCAACGCCCCGGCTTTCGGCGCAGGACGTCCTTAATGAGTTACGCCCTAACGCCAGTTACGGCGCAGCCATCGGCGGCGCCATTGCCCGCGCAGGCGGTACGGAAAACAACATCTTTGCCGGAACGCTCGAAATATGGTCAAGCGTCTATGGCGCGGGTATCGGCGGAGGCGGCGCTTTCAACGCCGTACAAAGCGCTGATCCCAACGATATCGGCGGCGGCAATACCTGGATAGGCAACCTGTATGACAATAATGATCTTGACGCCAATAATGTGGGCGCCGTGATACCGATGGACATTGTTATTAACTCCGACATCTATGGCGCAGGCATTGGCGGCGGCGGCAGCTTTACAGGCAACGGCGGCAACGGCGGCGACCTGTATATCAGCGGCGGCTCTTTTAATATACAGAGTGGTCAGTATGGCGCAGGGATTGGTGGCGGCGGTACGAGCAACGTATTCAGTACCGGCGGAAGCGGCGGCGCAGTCGTCATTACCGGCGGCGAAGACTTTACGATACAAAGTGGCGAATATGGCGCAGGCATCGGCGGCGGTGGCAGTGCCGGCGGCGCAGGCGGCGCAGGCGGCGACCTGTACATCAGCGGCAACTCCTTTGGAGATATTATGATACAAAGCGGACTGTGGGGCGCCGGCATTGGCGGCGGCGGATCGCTCAACGGAACAGCCGGATCGGGCGGTAACGTGACGATCGATTGCGAAACCGATGCGTCTTTAGTTGCGCAATGGAACGGCGCTTCGGTTACTTCTGCCAACAATAATTTCACTATCGCGTCCGGACAGTTTGGCGCAGGCATCGGCGGTGGCGGATCCGGTACAGGGAATGCCGGAAAGGGCGCAAACCTGCTGACTATCAACGGCGGAAACTTCAACATCATCGCAGGCGGTTCAGATCTGTCCGGTGCATATAATACGAGTCTGTATGGCGTTTACAGTTATGGCGCCGGCATCGGCGGCGGCGGCAGTTACGAAAGCGGCGGCGGCGACGGCCCGACCGAGGCCTTCATCAACGGCGGCTATTTCAACTGTGAATCGCTGGGGTATGGCGCAGGCATCGGCGGCGGCGGTACCCATAGCGGTACCG
>Ga0082212_10005040_pt1 | contig 18164 bp, 20 predicted proteins | sample TergutNt197P3_FD_71548 | JGI IMG/M metagenome (GOLD analysis project Ga0082212, IMG submission 71548) | Neocapritermes taracua P3 segment gut microbial communities from Petit-Saut dam, French Guiana - Nt197 P3 | ecosystem: Host-associated > Arthropoda: Insects > Digestive system > Gut ...
AGAAAACCACTAATGGAAAACGATAACAACAATTCTAATAGTTTGTTTGCCGGGTTTTCTGAATATGCCGTCGCCAATGAGTTTATCCCTATGCGGGAACTTATTTATCAATACCTGCGTAGTGCCATTATTAGCCGCAAGCTTCCGGCAGGCGGGCATATGATTGAAGACGAGCTGGCCCGTAACCTGAACGCCAGCCGTACCCCGGTTAGGGAAGCCCTGCGTAAATTGGAAAGCGAAGGCTTGGTAAAGCATCACCGCCGCCGCGGTGTTGAAGTACGTCAGATTTCCGGCAAAGAGGCTGCCGACATCTTCGACATTTGTATGATACTGGAAGGTTATGCCGCACGTTTAGTAGCGGAACAAGCCAATGCCGACGTATTGGAAAAACTGCAAAGCCTCTTGGATAAGATGCGTGAGGCCATCGAAGATGGCGATCAGGACAAAGAAATGCCTTTGCATCAATCTTTTCATTTTACCATCTATGAGAATTGTAAGAATAAAAGGGTAGAGAGCCTGCTTAAACTGTATAATGACTATATTCAGCTTTTTAGGGCATACTCTTTGAAAGAAGAGGGGCGAATACAGCATTCCTGGGAGGAGCATGAACAACTGATACGGGCTATAGAAATGCAGGATGGCAATTCGGCCGAAGCCTGTGCCCGCAAACACTTAAGTGTCTCTAAAGAATCATTCTTGCAACAATGGGAACTTTTGTAGAATATTTGACTGGAGGTTGTGCGAATGAAACTTAAATATAAGATTTGGTTGGATGATGAAGGAAAAGCGTTTGGCGAAGGGCCATACCGTTTGCTGAAAGGGGTACAAGCAAGTGGTTCTTTGGCAGCCGCCGCCAAGGAACAAAACATGTCTTATAGCCGCGCCCACGGTTTAATGAAGATGATCAGCTCTAAGCTTGGCTTTGCCTTGCTGGAAGGTCATGCCGGAGGTAGCGGTGGTGGCGGCGCGCAGGTTACGTCGCAAGCAGAGGATTTAATGCGCCGTTATGAAGCGATGATAAGAGAAAGCGCGGAAAGCCTGGAAAGGATTTATATCCGTCATTTCGGCCTGGAAGCAGCGGTAAATTCAGGGGTTTTGCAAACTGAGACTAATAAACCCAAAGTGAAAAAGAATAAGCAAGCATTTGGTTTCCCGGCTAATTGGAAGCCTTTATGCCTCGCAAAAGGCGATATAGTATCTCTTACCGGCGGAGGCGGTAAAAGCAGTATTATGTATGCCTTAGCCAATGACCTGAGCCTTAGCGGCGCCAAGGTGATACTCACTACCACGACTAAGGTATATTTACCCGCGCACGGTGTAGTACACCGCTTGATTGTAGCGGAAGAGCGTGGCATTATCGAGCAAGTTCGCCAAGGCGTAAAGCAAAATGAGGTGGTAGCCTTGGGTAGCGGTGTACGTGACGGCAAACTGCTGGGGCTTAGCCCGGATTTAGTGGATAAACTGGCTGAAATGTCCATTGCCGACTATATTTTAGTGGAAGCGGATGGCGCGGCTGGCCGGCCTTTTAAGGCGCCGAATGACCATGAACCGGTAATACCCCATAGTTCCACGGTAGTGCTTAATGTTGTTGGCCTAAATGCCCTGGAAACACCTATGAGCGAGGAGTACTGTCATCGACCCGCTTTGGTAGCCAGCATTTGTGGCTTGCCCGTGGGTGCCAGGTTGGATAGCCAGGCTATAGCTGATGTGATGCTTTCTGCCAAAGGGGGTCATAAAAATGTGCCTCGGGGCGCCTTGTGGCTGCCGGTAATAAATAAGATAGACAGCATAGAAGACATGCCGCGAGCTGCCCAAATAGCGCGGGCACTTGTTAAAGCCGGAGCGGATGATGTAGTGTTTTCCAGCGTACTGAAAGGGCAGGTGCAGTTACGTTTATGGGGCGGGGAGAAATAACAGGAGCGCTTCAAAGGGAGCTGGCCGGGGTGGTGCTGGCTGCCGGGGCAGCGCGCCGCATGGGTAGCCCCAAACTGTTATTGCCTTGGGGGCAGGATAATGTATTAGGTTGTACACTGGCCAATGCTATGGCGGGCGGTGTATCCCCGCTGACTGTTATTTGCGGCGGGGATGCCGACGCGCTTGAGCGGGTAGCAAAAACAAAGGGTTTGCCCTGCTTATATAATGAAAACTATGCCCAAGGCCAAAGCACCTCACTAATATGTGGGCTTAACGCGGTGCCACAAGGGCTGGGCGCTATGTTTATACTTGGGGATATGCCGAGTGTATTGCCACAAAGCTATACTGATCTGGCAACTGCTTATAGACAAAGCACGGCTTTGATAGTTGTTCCGTTTAATAGCTATGGCTGTAGCGGTAACCCAACCATATGGTCTCCTGAGCTTTTTAGGGAAATTCAGCAACTTTCTGGGGATAAAGGCGCGCGGGAACTGCTAAAAAAATATCGCAAGCAAACGCTGTTTGTGCCACTTGATGATCCGGGACTGTATGAAGATATTGACACAATTGAGGACTATATGCGTCAGTACAAGAAAAAATGAGTATAGAAAGAAAAAGCACTGTATGAGTAAAAAGGCTGTAAGAAAAAAATGACGAGAGTTATGATAAAAGGCGCGGGCGATTTAGCCACCGGGGTAGCGCAGGCTTTGCAGCGAGCCGGAATGGAAATCTTGCTGACGGAAATAGCGCAACCCCTAACCGTGCGGCGCGGAGCAGCTTTGTCACAGGCTGTTTTTGAAAAAGCAACACAGGTAGAAGATTTGCAAGGCAGGTTAGCGGAAGACCTGCCTACAGCGCTTCGCATAATAGAGGACGGAAAAATACCGGTGCTGGTGGATCCTGATATGCGCTCGAGAGCCGGTTTTAGGCCACATGTGCTATGTGAGGCTACCCTGTCCAAGAAAAACAGTGGTTTTTCCCAAGATTTAGCCCCCATTACCATCGCTTTAGGGCCGGGGTTTTATGCCGGACACGACGCCCATGTGGTGGTAGAAACAAAACGCGGCCATGATTTGGCACGTTTAATCTACAGGGGGGAAGCACTGCCCGATACAGGTGAGCCTGGTCTGATTGCCGGGTTTTCCTCTGAACGTTTATTGCGCGCCACTGCTGAAGGGCAATTTAACCAGGTTCGCAGAATAGGTGACTTGGTGCAAGCCGGAGAAATAATTGCCTATTGTGGCACAACGCCACTTATAGCCACTATCAAGGGGTGCTTGCGCGGGTTGCTGCAGCAAGGTCTAATAGTAAAGCCAGGTATGAAAGTAGGGGATATAGATCCCCGCTGCACCCCGGATGCTTGTTTTAGCATCTCCGACAAGTCACGCGCAATTGGCGGGGCAGTGCTGGTAGCAATTATGCAAGGGTTAAGGAAGTGTAAGTAAATATTTTTTTACACTTCCTAAAGTACGGCTTTCAAGGCTGCTATTAATTTATCCACTATTTCTGGCTTTGCATTATAGCCCATTAGGCCGATACGGAAAATTTGACCGGCCAAAGGACCTAAGCCTGCGCCTATCTCTATATAATGCTCACGGCGCAAACGGGTACGTATGGCGGCTTCGTCTATGCCTGCAGGTACTTTAACCGCGTTTAGCGTAGGCAGGCGGCTGCCTTCTGCTACCAGCATTTCCAAACCAAGTTTTGCCAATTCAGCAACCAGGTATTCATGAGCCTGTTGATGCCGGGTAAAAGTATTTTGCAGCCCTTCTGTAATAATATTATGTACCGCTTGATAAAGCCCGTAAACTAAGTTGCTGGAAATGGTATGGTGATAAACACGTTTTTCCCCGCCCCAGTATTGAGCGAGTAGTCCGGCATCTAAATACCAGTTGGGCACCTTATTTTTACGTTGATGGAATTTAGCCAGCGCGCGCTCAGAAAAGGTGATTGGCGACAAACCCGGCGGGCAGGCCAGACCTTTTTGGCTACAGCTGTAGATTATATCAGCGCCCCAGATATCAGCGAGTACTTCCACGCTGCCTAAACTGGTTACAGCATCTACGATGAACAGCGCGCCGTAATCTTTGAGCAGAGCGCCGATCTCAGCGGCTGAATTAAGTACGCCTGTAGAGGTTTCCGCTTGCACCATGGCAACAATATCATAATCCGCTCTGCCCAGCTCTTCCGCAATCAACTCCACCGGGAGCGCTTCGCCCCACGGGTATTCTAATTGTACCACCGTGGCGCCTAGCCGACTAGCCACTTCCGCCATACGCGCGGCAAAAAACCCGTTCACCGGTACCAACACTTTGTCGCCGGGTTCCACCACATTGGTGAAGGCCGCTTCCATGCCGGACGACCCGGTACCGGAAAGGGCTATTGTCAGTTCGTTTTGCGTGGCGAACAATTTTCTCAATCCGGTTTTTAATTCATCCATGATCTCGAATAAATAAGGATCCAGGTGGCCTAAGGTAGGTTGGCTTATTGCATGATAAGTTGAAGGGTTTACGCTGCTAGGCCCAGGCCCCAAAAGTAGCAGATGGGGCAAAAAATCTAAAAGATTGTCTTTGTTCATGTGCAGTCTCCTTCCATTTTGTAATGTTTTTGTGGAATATATATAGGTAACTCTTGTATACTCTTATGGCCTGACCTCTAAATCAAGCAGTTTTTGCCGCGCTGTTTCTACTATTAGCCGCAACCCTTGTTGCTGACCTTCATTTAATGGTTGCAGTGGGCAACGCACCGTGCCACCCTGATAACCTAGAATATCGGCTGCCAGCTTTAAACCTGCAATGCCATAAGTAGCGGTTACAGCCGTATTTAGGGGCAGTAAAGCTTGATAGATAGCGATTGCGCGGTCATTGTCTTGGGCATTGAAAGCTTGCTGCAGGGCAGCGCAGGCATTAGGCGCGCAGTTGGCGGTAGCATGTATGCCTGCGGTAATACCGAGTGTTAGGGCAGGGAACCAGGCTGAGACGGTACCTACAAAGATTTCAAAATCTTGCCCCGCTGTTATGGAAAGAAAGCTGGCAAGTTGTGGCACATCACCGGTGCTATCTTTCATACCCACGATATTCTGGTGCTGCGCCAGTTTTTTCACTGCATCAGCTTTCATGTTCACATGGGTGAACTTCGGCACATTGTAGAGAAGGATAGGAATCTTGCTGGCATCAGCCAGACGGGTAAAAAAATCAATTAAAGCGGCGCTGGTCATGCTGGTGTCATAATAGCAAGGAGTCAGCACCAAAGCATAAGCAGCCCCCTCAGCAGCGCAGATATTGGTGAAACGGATGGTTTCGGTCAAGGATTCCAAGCCCGTTCCGGCAATGATTAAGCGACCCGTCTTTGCATGCTTAACCGTCAAACGCAGCAGTTGCAATTTTTCGTATTCGGTGAGGTAAGCGGTTTCGCTATTTGATCCGTTGACTAGGTAGCCGCTTAAGTCATCTTCATTCCAGTGTTCAATATTGGCTATAAAAGCCGCGTAATCAACCGCACCATCCGGTGTAAAAGAGGTGATCATGGGCGGAAGCACGCCTGTAAATCTTTTTGTGCTCATATTTCCTCCTTAATATAAAGTGAATATTTTTCCAGTCTAGTCTACCATATTTGAGCTACCCTTTCAAGTACCATAAAAACAGTATTTTAGTAAAAGGAGGTTTTTTTATGACCGTATTAGAAAATGACTCACAGATAGCTCAGGGGAAGCTTAAAATTGCCTGGGCAAAGGCTAATATGCCGCTATTAAATCAACTTGAGGATGAATTTAGGCGAGAGCAGCCTTTTGTCAATTTACGTGTGACGATGTCTATACATTTGGAGGCTAAAACCGCTTATTTAGCGACGGTGCTGGCTGCCGGCGGCGCCAGCGTGGCTGCCACCGGTTCCAACCCGCTTTCCACTCAAGATGATGTAGCAGCGGCTTTAGCTAGTTATGACAATATTTCCGTATATGCCAGATATGGGGTAAGCGCTGAGCAATATCAGGAACATTTATTGGCTGCCTTAGCCTTCTCCCCCCATATTGTGATAGACGACGGCGGGGATTTGCTCAACTTGCTCCATAGCTCCTGTCGCGGGTTTTTATCGGGATTATGGGGTGGCGCGGAAGAAACCACTACCGGTATAGCCCGCTTAAAAGCTATGGAAAGGGCAGGCGTACTGGCCTGCCCGGTATTTGCGGTAAATGACGCGGATTGCAAACATCTTTTCGATAACCGTTATGGCACCGGTCAATCGGTATGGGATGGCATCAACCGCACCACTAATTTGATAGTAGCCGGTAAAACAGTGGTGATAGCCGGTTATGGCTGGTGCGGTAAAGGGGTGGCCTTACGCGCCAAGGGTTTGGGCGCTGAAATCATCATTACGGAAATCGACCCGGTAAAGGCAATAGAAGCTCATATGGACGGCTTTAAGGTTATGCCTATGCTGCAAGCCGCCCCGCTGGGTGATATCTTTATCACGGTAACCGGCTGTAAAGATGTTATCACCCGCGAACATTTCCCACTAATGAAGAATGAAGCCATACTCTGCAATGCCGGTCATTTCGATTGCGAAGTCTCCCGCACAGATCTGGAAGATATCTGCGTCACAAAAAAAGAGCGCCGTCATAATATCGTAGGTTATACCTTAAAGAATGGTTGCACCTTAAATCTATTAGCCGAGGGCAGGCTGGTCAACTTAGCTGCCGGCGACGGACATGCCGCCGAGATAATGGACATGAGCTTTGCCCTGCAAGCCCTCTGTGTCCGTTATCTGGCAGAACACCATGACACACTTAAACCGGCTCTGCTGGCGGTACCCGAAGAAATTGACAACCTGGTAGCTCAAATGAAGCTAAAATCCTTAGGTATATCCTTCGACATCTTGACAGAAGAGCAAACCCGCTACCTAAGGAGTTTTTAAGCTAGTCATGATCAAACTGTTTAGAACTTTAGAACTCTCCGGTAAGTTTTAGTTCTGCCGCACTTGGCTTTCCCGGGGTATGATGATAGCCGCTATGATATAGCCTACAATACCAAATCCGCAAGTGGGAAAGATGGATATAACCACCCATCCCAAACGTACCAAGGTAGGGTCAATATTAAAGTAATCCCCAATACCGCCACAAACCCCACCCAACATCCTATCTCTATCACTCCTATATAAACGCTTCATAACAATAAACCCTCCTCTTTTTTTGTATTTGCCCTCTTAGGTTACAAAGGGGTGTCCGCGCAGCGGACGGGGGTTGTACTTCTAATTTCTATCTTCTATCCTCACACTTCCCAGCCCACAGTTAATGTCCAGGCTGTAGGGGGCATCCGGGTTACCGCTATTAACAGCGCTAACACCATTATAGCTGTTGTTGCCTAATTGCACATTGCCCAAGCCAACCTCTAAGTTATAGCGGTATTGATTAAGTGGCTGAGTTAGGGTTATTTCCATGCTGCCCAGACCAACCTCCAAATGGGAGGTGTTGGCGGCAAAACCCGCTATGCCTAGGTGCCCCACGCCTACTGTAAGCCAAGAATCATGAGCCAGCAGTTTATTAATGCTGCAATTGCCTAACCCAATATCCAGATCCACCGTAATTGCTTGTAAAGAATTTGCTTGCATATTACCGGCGCCTAAATTAATGCGTAAGTGTTCTGCTATAAAATCCTGGGGTATGATGATAGTGAGGCTTAAATCATTATGCCGGTAATTTAATAGCCCTCCTCTTATCTTATTACTGCTGATGACCCACTTATCACCGCTTCTTTTTTCTGAATAGAGGCGGCGGGTTTTATTGTTGCCATAGATAATGCCAAAATCTTCACCTGTGATGATGCGTATATCACCCAAACCGAGGTCGAAATCCAGGTTTTTTATATCATACTTGCCGGTGTCATAAATTTCGCTTAACTGTATAGGGTCGGAATGATTTGACGAATCGGGGGAATCTTGTGGAATAGCGAAGTCCGGTTGATCTGCAATATCCCATAGATCAGAGAAACCTGGCTGATCAGGGTAAATAGCCTCGCCGTTATAGTATATATAATCCCGGTTATAATTTTCCCGCCAGTTTGAAGAAAAAGGCGCATAAGGCATAATTCCCAATCTACTCAGCCGCTCTTCGACTGAATATAGGCTTCCCCCACAAGCTAAAGCGACTATTGTCAACAGCAATCCGCCAAAGAACAGAACGCTGCCGAAAATCAGTATAAATTTCGCAAATTTTTTCATGCCCGCGACACCCGCCTTTCAAAAGGCCAGCGCAGTACGTTTATGGAAAAACGAAATATTGCCGGCACTACTTTCACCAACATGAACACACAAATAAGCAGCATTATACAGCCACTGCCCAATAAGGCCAGCCCCACTCCGCAAGAAAGCAAAGCTTCTAAGCCGCTTATGGGCAGCATAGCAAAGCCGGCAACCAGTGTTGCTATACCACCGGCCAGCATGGCTAAGACCAATGCGCCTGCCCCAATACCCAACCCAAATATTAGTGCAGCTAAGGCAAATATAAGGCTAAATATTACGATGACCAAGGGCAGCAACAGAGGTAAAGCCAGTAAAGTTAGAAATACGATCAGCAGTACCGAAGGCCCGCTTCGGTTGGGGTTTGCCGTGTAGGCAGTGTTTTCTTTCTTTGCTGAAGAGGCGTGGGTTTGCTCGCGGGCAAGTCTGGCATGCTCTGCTTCAGCCTGGGCTGCCGCAACCCGAGCCTCTTCTTCCTCACGACGAGCTTTAGCTGCATCTTCCGGACGAGCCGGAACATGTGTTGAGGAACTCTTGGGTTGCGAATCCAAATAGTCCCGGCCATAACCGGAAAGTATCTGTTCGGCTAAAGTCTTAGGCGGACCCAGTTCAGCAAATATGCGTTCACTTTCTTTAGAACCGGCGTCCGCGAAGTATTCCTCGTAGTAAGTTAATGCTGTTTCCCTTTCTTCAGCGGGCAGTGTTGCCAGCAAACGCCGTAATTCTGCCAGATAGGCGTTTTTTTTCTCAACAGTCAATTTTTTCCACCTCCATCCAGTAGCTTATTGATGCTGTTTTGATACTCCATCCATTCCTGCCGGTACAGCATTAATTGTACCCGGCCCCGGCTGGTGATGCGGTAATAACGGCGGTTGCGTCCGGAATAAGCCACGTCATAAACTTCTAAGCATTGGTCTTTTTCCAAACGGCGCAGCACCGGGTAGAGGGTGGATTCTGAAATATCCAGTGCCGCACGCACAGTTTGTGTTATTTTATAACCATATATGTCGTCTCGCTCTACTACCGACAGCACCAGGGCATCCAATAAAGATGCACTGGGATTGAATGCCATAGCCTCACCTCACTATTCCGACATCATCTAATATTATACGGCATATAATATTGGTTGTCAAGTGGTATTGCAAAAAAAATGGGAGGTGGTTTTTTTAGACCACCTCCCACTTTTTATTTGCGCACTACTAGTTCCTAATATATACCCCGCTGCCTAGCTTATATAAAATCTGCTCGAAGCCCACGCCGCGGTCGAAAACGTCTTCCAGATCATAGCTTTGCTCCATTGCGTCGTATACGAACTCTGCTGCGCTTTGTACGCTTTTACGCAAGTCGTTGCCGCGCATTAAGCCGCCGGTTAGCACACTGGTAAACAAATCACCGGTGCCATGCATATTATAGGGCAGCAGGTCTATTTCATGTTCGAAATAATCACCTCTTTGCAATGCACAGTTATAGAGTTTTTGCCCGCGCACTACGCCTGTGAGCACCACGGCTTTGGTTCCTAAATCTACAATCTCTTGGCAAAGCTTCTTTGATTCGTCGGCATTCAATTGTGCGGTTGTATACTCACGTCCCGTAAGTATACAGGCTTCTGTGATATTAGGCGTGGCTAGGTCAGCCACAGCTACCAGGTTCACCATTTCTTTGCACATGCCTGCGGTATAGGTTTTGATCACTAAGCCATTGTCGCCCATAACAGGGTCGATAATAGCCAAGCCGCTCTCAAACTCCTTAATTAAGCGCATCATAATGTGGATTTGCTGTTGCGAACCCAAAAAACCGCTATAAACACTATTAAATTTTAGCCCCAGGCTTTTCCAGTGAGCCAGATAAGCATCCATATGGGGTGTAAAATCCATAAAAGTGAAACCCTCAAAAAGTGTATTTGTTGATAAAAGGGCAGTGGGCAGTGGGCATACCTCAACCCCGCAAGCCGAAAGCACGGGCATAGCCACTGTAAGAGCGCATTTGCCATAACCGGAAACATCGTGTAAAGCAGCTACGCGCGGTAATTTTTTTGTCATAAGAATCCCTCCTCATTTTTCTTAGGTTATTATACTACTGATCCCAGTTCATGGCAATATTATTATTAGAAATGCCCTAAAGGCGCTTATTTGAAAAATAGCGCGCTATGCCCCAAGACAGATAGCCACAAATGTGTCCTAATACAATCCCTCCCAGCATATCGCTAGGATAATGTACACCCACATATAGCCTGGATAATCCAATTAGAAAAGCTAACGCAAAAGCGGAAATAAACCATGTTTTATCCATGCCGCTAAGTGCTAAAGCCATAGCCGCCGCAAATGAAGAAGAAGCATGTCCGGAAGGGAAGGAATAATCTGTCAGGCGGGGTATAAGAGGCTGTAACCAGGGCAATACATCATATGGCCGTGGCCGGGCTATCATGTTTTTTATGATCAGGTTGCAGAAAATGAGCGAGAGCAATAAAGCAACAATGCAGACAAGCCCATTATAGCGCGTTTTTTGCCGTAGCAATAAGATAGTGCTTATAATACACCATATAACACCATTATTACCTAGCCAGCTTAAACCAATCATAAAATTATCCAGCCAAGTCAGGCCGGTAAACTGTTGTATGAAATAAAGAATTTGCTCATCCATTGCTCCACCATAATCAGCTAAAATAATCTTTTATAATAAGCGCGGCGGCGTTTATGCTGTACAGTGTCGAAATAGCGCCAATGCGATAGCATATCGGCATTTGTTTCCAGCATAGGTCCTGTTTCGGCATATTTGAAGCCGTCTTCTATTGCGTTTTTTAATAATGTAGACAGAATTATAGCATTTACGCCTTTCCCTTGCAATTTGGGATGCACGGCTATGAGAAACAAATCCAAGGTATCATTCTTGCCTTTTAGCGCTCTTAACAAATGAAACCACCCTAAAGGAAACATTTTCCCTCCCGATTTACGCTGTGCCAGCGATATGGAAGGGGCAACCACGCCAAAAGCCACTACTTTTTCTTGTTCATTAAGCAATATAGCGGTGGTGCGCTGGTTAACCAGTGGTAAAAACTCGCCCACATATTTATCTACCTGGGCAGGTGTTAACGCTACCATGCCATAAAGCTTTAAATATGCTTCATTGTAGAGGTTAAAAATATCCTTAACATAGGGAAGCACAGCTTTTTTCTTTTTTAAGGAGACAAGGCGTAAATTTAGGCGTTGCTGTACAAGTGCAGCTAAACGGTCTATTTTTTCCAAGCGCTGACCTGGGTAAGTGGCAGGCAATATTACACGGTGTTCGATCCAATCAACATCCTGTACAAAACCAAGCCTTTCCATATGGCTGCCATAATAGGGATAGTTGTAATTGACAAAAAACTGGCTTAAGTAATCGAAGCCTTCAACCAGCAGCCCTTCACGGTCAAGATCGGTAAAACCTAAAGGACCATGCAGCGACGCGCAGCCTAATTCCCGCGCCCATGTTTCAACGGCTAAAAAGAGCGCGTCTACGACCTCGTCATCGTCAATATAGTCGGCATGAGAAAACCTCAATTGATTTTCTTGATATTTTTCACAAGCATGTGTATTATATATAGCAGCTATCCGCCCTACAATCGCATCTTTTCGGTATGCCAGGAAACACTTGGCCTGACAATAGGCAAAAGCGGGGTTTTTATGCTGTTCAAAATCGGCTATTTGGCTTTTAAGCATGTCCGGGACATAATAGGGGTTGTCTTGGTAAAGATGATTGGCGAACAGCATAAATTTTTTTAAATCTTTACATGTGCTGATCTCTTTTATAGTGATCATATGGCAAACCTTTTTCTAATATTTTAATATATTCATTGACAATTATACCATAGCGAGATAGCAAATATCAGTATTAAGTTTTTTTTAAGATATTAATAAGCCGGTTTACAGTAATGCAAAATTAGTTGATGCAAAATTATTTGCGGCGGATTTGATTGAAGGCTATTCATGGGGGGTTTTTTCTGTTATAATCTTATTGGGTTTCTTTCTGCATACTTGTGCTTTGTATAATTTATACATTAACTCATATTTTGAGGCTTTTTATGATAAAATCTGAAGAACTTTTGCCATCCCAAACATCCAACCAAGAACCGGAGCAAAGGCTGACTTGTGAAGCAAACCCAGAACCGGATACAGAACCTTCGCTACTTGGCTTAAAAGAAGCGGGTTTTGCCATTAACCATTCGGATATTGAACGGTTGACCGACTTTGCCGATTACCTTACCCGCCTTAATCTGGCTGACTATATTAAGCTTACACAAAAACCGGCGCGAATGATGTGGATCAGCTTTATCAGCGGTGTGGCGCGGGGCTTTGGTATAGCCGTAGGGTTTACTTTGCTTTCCGCTTTAGGTATTTATATTTTGCATCAATTACGGGTACTTGATTTGCCATTAATTGGAAACCTAATTGCGCAGATTTTGGATTATGTTGAAATGGCAAGGCAAATAAGAATATAATGCGAGGTTAGGCTATGTTTTGGATTTGTATTGCAGCGGTTGTAATATTGGATCAGCTTACTAAATATGCTGTAGCTGCCAATTTGGCATTGGGGCAGTCTTGGCCGCTGATCGACGGGGTGGTTTATTTTACTTATGTTATGAATAAAGGGGCGGCTTTCAGCTTACTGCAAGGACAGCGCTGGTTTTTTATTGTGATAACTATTGTGGTACTGGCGGTGATGTTGTGGTTTGCGCGTGGTATACCCAAAAGCGACCGCTTGCTGCAAAGCACTCTGGCGCTTTTTTGCGGCGGCGCGCTGGGCAATCTCATTGACCGCCTGCGTTTCGGCGCGGTTACGGATTTTATCGATTTTCGTTTTTTTCCAATATTTAATGTAGCGGATAGCTGTATTGTGATTGGCGCCTTTTTACTTGGTTTTTGCATGCTGATCCGCCCCAAGATAGGCGCTACTAAGGATGACATATAATGTGCGCGTCATTGTTTGTTAATGCAGACGGTGGGGCGGGACAACGCTTGGATGTTTTTTTGAGTCAGGCTTTTTTGGAATATTCGCGCAGCCGTTTACAGGCGCTGATAAAAGAAGGGGCGGTGCTGGTTGACGCAAAACCGGCTAAACCTAGCCTGATACTGCTGGGTGGTGAGAAAATTAGCGTATCTTTACCCGAGCCCAAACCGGTTGATATTGTTGCGGAAAACATTAGCTTAGACATAGTATATGAAGATGCCTATATTATTGTAGTAAATAAGCCGCAAGGCTTGGTAGTGCATCCGGCAGCCGGACATAGCGGCGGTACCTTGGTAAATGCTTTGCTTAATCATTGCCATGATCTTTCCGGCTTAAATGGCGAAACCCGCCCCGGTATTGTACATCGCTTAGATAAAGATACCTCCGGCTTGCTGGTGGTGGCCAAAAATGACGCGGCGCATGCGGGGCTGACCCGTCAATGGCAAGGACATAATATTACCCGCATTTATCATAGCCTGCTAAATGGGGTAATGGCAGAGAATGCCGGTATAGTGGATGCCGCAATCGGGCGCCATCCCCGTGAACGCACAAAAATGACTGTTGAACCAATACGCGGTCGTGCGGCGATAACCCATTATCAAGTTATCAGGCGCTTTGCCGCCTATACCTATGCCGAATTGCGCTTGGAAACAGGGCGTACCCATCAGATACGGGTTCATATGGCATATTTGGGGCATGCGGTAGCCGGGGATAAACTCTATGGGCAAAAAAAGCGGCAATTGGCTTTGCCGGGGCAAGCACTGCATGCAAAAGCGCTGGGTTTTCAACATCCTCTTAGCGGCGAGGATTTGTATTTTGAAAGCGATTTACCTGCTTATTTCTCTGAGTTATTAGATAAACTGGATTAGTATATGCTTAACCATTCTTATGAAGAAATATTTCAGCGCAACCTCCTATTGTGGGGGGATGCGGCTCAAGACCGGTTACGGCGCAGCCGGGTAGTTTTGGCGGGCTTGGGCGGCGTTGGTTCTTATGTGGCAGAAGCGCTGGCTCGTAGCGGTATAGGCAACATGGCGCTAATTGACCACGATATTGTGGAAGTATCTAACTTAAACCGGCAGATACCAGCCCTTCTTACTAATCTTGACCTCCCCAAAGTAGATGTGGCAAGGGAGCGCATAGCTGCCATCAACCCTCACTGCTGCGTAATTACACTAAAAGAATTCATAACAATGGATAATGCAGCGTTGCTTGGTGAAGCAGATTACTATATAGACGCAATAGACCATATGCCAGGCAAGGTAGCCATAATAACCCATGCCCTAGCCCGGGGCAAACCGGTGGCCTCAGCTATGGGCGCGGGGTTGCGTCTGGCGCCGGAAGCCCTGCGTTTAGCCGATATCTCGCAAAGCAAAAATTGCCCGCTGGCGCGGGAGCTGAGAAGGCGTTTGCGCGCGCATGGCATTGAAAAAGGTGTTACAGTAGTCTACAGCGAGGAACCGCCATATAAAAACGCTCAAATGACTGCCATGCCGGAGCCAATGCAAGCAGGCGCTAAAAAGCCCCTGGGCAGTTCCCCTGTTGTACCGGCGGTGGCCGGACTGTTGTTAGCCGGCGCGGTGTTGCGGGATTTGGCTGGGATAGAGAGGTAGCGTGATTATGGATTTATTCGATTACGCCAGTATTAATACGCGAGAAAAAAATATGCCGCTGGCAGCGCGCATGCGGCCAAGAAATCTGGACGAATTTGTGGGGCAGGAGCATATTTTGGCGCCGGGCCGTCTGCTGCGACGCGCCATCGAAGCGGATAAACTGACCTCGGTTATTTTTTATGGCCCGCCAGGCAGCGGCAAGACTACTCTGGCACATGTGATCGCCGCCGGCACCGCCAGCCGTTTTGCCAGTCTTTCCGCCGTCACCTCAGGCATTGCCGAAATGCGCGGCTTGATCAAAGAAGCGCGGGAAGAATTAAAGCTCTACCTGCGGCGCACTTTATTGTTTATCGACGAGATACATCGCTTTAACAAAACCCAACAGGATGCGCTCTTACCGGCGGTAGAGGAAGGCCTGGTGATATTGATCGGCGCTACTACGGAAAACCCATATTTCGAGGTAAATGGGGCGCTGCTTTCGCGCTCGCGTATTTTTAAGCTGGAAGCCTTACAAAGCGAACATATCAAAACTCTGCTTAAACGGGCAATTGCCCAAGACGCGCTGCTTAGCTCACTTAAGCTGGTTGTGGATGAAGCAGCGTTGGATCATTGGGCAGATTTATGCTCGGGAGATGCCCGTTCTGCCTTAAATGCCTTGGAACTGGCTGCCTTAACTACCCCAGCGGCTGCCAATGGCTGCCGCTGTATAGATTTGGCCGTAGCCGAAGAAAGCATACAAAAGAGCGTTATAAGCTATGATAGGGCAGGGGATTGGCATTATGACGTTATCTCCGCGTTTATCAAAAGTATGCGCGGCAGCGATCCGGATGCCACTTTGCACTGGCTGGCCCGTATGTGTGAAGCCGGTGAGGCGCCGGAATTCATTGCCCGGCGCATCATTATCTGCGCGGCGGAAGACGTAGGTTTAGCCGACCCGCTGGCACTCACGCTAGCCATGGCCGCGGCGCAAGCCGTGCATTTTGTAGGTTGGCCGGAAGCGCAGATCCCCCTAGCCGAAGCAGCTCTTTACGTGGCTTGCGCGGCAAAATCCAATAGTACTGTAGCGGGAATCGGCGCGGCGCGAGAAGATCTTGCGGGCAAAAAACTAGGAGCCGTGCCACTTTATTTGCGCGACGCGAGTTATAAAGGGGCTAAAAACTTCGGGCATGGCCAAGGGTACCGATACCCCCACGATTATGAGGATAATTATGTGATCCAGCAATATTTGCCGGATGAATTGAAAGATGCCAAATATTATCATCCGAGCGAAAACGGAATGGAAGCGCAAATAAAAGAGAGGATACAAAACAGAAGACAGAAGACAGAAGACAGAGGACAGAAAATAAAAGGCAGAAAATAAAAGACAGAATTAGATTTAGGTATAATATATACTAAATATCTTATTAGAATGATGAAAATAATGCTGTAAAAATATTGACAAATTTTAACAATTGTGATATGATTATTCCAAGCAATTTACTAGGTATTATACCCTGAAAGGAGTTAAGAGATGTATAATGATAAGGTGCTAGATCATTTCACCAATCCACGCAATGTGGGGGAGAGTGCGCGTAAAGACGGCGTAGGCCAAGTGCAAAGTCCGTCCTGCGGCGATACCACCTTTATTTATCTTGATGTAGAAAATGATGTAATACAGGATATTAAGTTCAAAACCTTCGGCTGTGCGGCTGCCATTGCGTCTTCCAGTGTATTGACGGAGATGGCTAAAGGTTTAACACTTGAAGAAGCAAAAAAACTGACCAATGCACAATTAGTGGATGCCCTAGACGGTCTGCCACAAGTGAAAATACACTGTTCAGTGCTAGCCGCAGACGCCTTGCACGCCGCTATAGAGGATTATGAAGCAAAGCATAAAGCGTAGTATTAAGAAAACAGTAAAATAGAATAGGGCGGCTTGAGCCGTCCTATTCTATTTTACTGTTTTACTATTGACGATATTAATTAAAAAGCATATAATTATTTATAAGACGTAAAGAAATGGGTGGACATATGGAAAATGGCAAGCATGCGATGGATAAGCAATTAATAATGGAAGCTGTACGCATGTTGCTTATAGGTATCGGTGAAGATATAGGGCGTGAAGGGCTGCTGAAAACGCCGGAACGCGTAGCGGACATGTACGCTGAATTATTCGACGGTTTGTTCTATGACCCCAAAGAGCATTTGCAGCGGCAATTCGTAGAAGATAAACATGGAGAAATGGTGCTGGTTAAAGGCATACCGTTCTATTCTGTATGCGAACACCATATGTTGCCTTTTATCGGAAAAGCCCATGTAGCTTATATACCGAAAAACGGTGTTATAACAGGTATTTCCAAAATAGCCCGCGTGGTAGAAGGCTATTCCCACCGTTTGCAGCTGCAAGAGCGCATGACGACCCAAATAGCCGATGCCTTAGTAGACGCCTTAAAACCCCAGGGGGTGCTGGTGGTACTGGAAGCTGAACATTTATGTATGAGCATGCGCGGAGTAAAAAAGCCCGGCACCTTAACTGTAACCTCGGCGGTACGCGGGATATTCCATACCAATGCTACCCGTAATGAAGCTATGTCTTTGATTAAACCGTCTTTTTAATTTACTATAAGTGAGGTTAACCTGATGACTGATGAAAGAAAAACCATACCTGGTATTATCCAGGATACTCAGCCGGGTGCAGTACCTGAGCAAACCAATACGCCAACTGATAATATAGCAGCTGCCGGTCAAACCAAATCCGCAAGTGCGGACTATTATAATAATTTGCCTGATAGCTGGCAAACAGCCCAAGACAGCACAGAGAATGAGCAGGATAGCTGGCAAGCAGCTCAGGAAGGCGCGGATAACGCGCTGGCTAATTGGCAAGCAACCCAGGAACATGAGTACAATGTTTCTGAAGCGGATGCCCATGTATATGAGGATAATGCCTCCGAAGCGGATGTCCAAAATGTACGGCGCGGTTTCAAATACTTATTGCTGGATGTGCTTAGTGTACTTGTCTCCGCCATTGTTATTGCGGTGATACTTAAAACCTTTGTGGTGGACAGCCGCATAGTGCCCACCGGTTCCATGATACCGACTATCAATGTGGGTAACCGGGTAATTATATTAAAGCTCCCTTACTTTTTTGGCAAAACCCCCAAGCTGCAAGATGTAGTGGTTTTTACCGCCCCGGCTGAATTTGAAAGTAAAGAAGATTTACTGAAAAGGGTGATTGGCTTGCCCGGCGATACAGTTGAAGTAAAGAACAACTATGTTTATGTGAATGGCGAACCTTTAACAGAGGAATATTTGAACGCGGCGCCGCTCTATGATTACGGAAAAGTTAAAGTTCCGGAAGGCCATTATTTTATGATGGGAGATAACCGCAATCACAGCCGTGACAGCCATTTATGGGAAGATCCTTTTGTGCCACTATCTGATATA
>Ga0082212_10005041_pt1 | contig 18164 bp, 8 predicted proteins | sample TergutNt197P3_FD_71548 | JGI IMG/M metagenome (GOLD analysis project Ga0082212, IMG submission 71548) | Neocapritermes taracua P3 segment gut microbial communities from Petit-Saut dam, French Guiana - Nt197 P3 | ecosystem: Host-associated > Arthropoda: Insects > Digestive system > Gut ...
GAAGTTACTACCCCGCAGGAAGTGTAGTGAAGCCGCCGCCGCGCCAAGCCGCCAGCCGTTAGGTGCAAGCGGCGAGAGCGTGGTGGACAATGCGGCAGAAAAGGAACGATAGTGATGTTTTCGCGACTTTTGAGCAGTAGAATATTTTGTTTAAAATTGTAGATAAAATGAAAATATTTTGTTTATCTTTGCATCAGTTGAAATAAGTAAAATAAGATATATATGTTTGTAAATTAATAAATAAAAAAATTGAAGCGATGAAAAAAGTAGTATTATTGTTAAGTTTAGTTGTATTTCTGACTGTTTCGTGTGTAAAGAACGAACAGGAATCTCAAGTTTCAGATGTGAGTTTTACGCCATGTCAACAAACTAAATCGACAAAGAGTGAAGTTTCGGACAAGGTAGATGTAGAATTTACTAATGAAGGCGTAAAAGTTACGTACTGTAATTTCGGAGTTACATGCGATTTTACTATCGTAAACGTAACTCATACTTTCGTGAGTGGGGTCTTGAACATTTCGCAGGAAAGTTACCCCAATCAGGCGAATTGTATATGCTTCACCGATGTGTCATATACAATAAACGGAATTTCGCAAGACGATGTAAATGTAATTTTTATCAATGGCGAACAGGTTTATTGTCACAATGAGAAACCAAAAGATGATCCAAAAGATGATCCAAAAGATGATCCACTGAACGCAAGTCATATCATGGCAACAAATGTCGAAAATATCACAAGCGATGTAAAGGGTGTTTTTGCGCAACTATTATATTATTTATGGAATGACTATAATAATTATTGGTATATGGCAGGTCTTCAGTACCTTTATAACGAAGGGGTGTACAAAAATGGTTGTTTCGAAATAGGGTTTCCTGATTCTTTCTCTAACGAATTTTTAGGACCCTTCGAACCATATCATACGCTATCTTCTGGTGGCACAGTTATATTAAGCGATATTAATGCCAAAACGGGTTTAATTTACCTGCACGCTTCTACAGATCATTATGGTACTGTCACCAAAAATTATAGTCCTGTCGGAAAATTCGTATTAGTTGGCGATGGTTGGATTGTTGATTATTTATTTTCAGATAGAAGTTTTACCGTAAAAGGAATTTCTGAATACGGTTTAGAATTTGATTGCTCTTTCAACAAAGGCTGGAACATTATGTACACCAGGAAAGATTATTCAAAAATAACAACTAATCAACCCTCAAACGAATATTTCAAATGGTATTTTAGACCATGACAGTGCTTTACTGACTGACAGAAATGCCAGCCTACAACGAGCGGTTTGGCGCAACGGCGGCAGTAACTCCGCAGAAAAGGCAGTGCGAAAATGAACGTTTGTAGCCCGCAGGAACATTAGTGTAAGCCCCGCCTTCGCAAAGCCGCTTTCTCGTTAGGTGCAAGCGGCGAGAGCGTGGTGGAGAAAAACTCGGTTAGACTGAAATAAGAATACAACACAAAATAATGACAAAAAGATTTGTTAAATAAAAAAATACTATTGAACAATCTTTAATTCATTCAGCAAATGCGTCGCTCCGGCGAATTTGTCAATGATAAACAGTACATAACGAATATCGACACAGATACATCGTTGCACTTCGGGTTCAAATACAATATCGCCGCTCATCGCTTCCCAGTTGCCGTCGAACGCCAAGCCGATCAGTTCGCCGTTGCCGTTGATAACCGGACTTCCTGAGTTACCGCCGGTGATGTCGTTGTTCGAGATGAAACACACGGGCATTTCGCCGTTCTTGTCGGCATATCGCCCGAAATCCTTCGCGTTGTACAACTCTTTCAGACGAGCAGGCACCACAAATTCGGGATTGGTCGGGTCTTCCTTTTCCATGACGCCTTTCAACGTGGTGTAGTAATTGTAATACACGCCGTCGCGCGGAAAATAGTCGACCACAGTGCCGTAGGTGAGGCGCATGGTAGAGTTGGCATCCGGATACCATACTTTGTCCCTGTCCATTTCGAGGATTCCGGCAATGTATTTCCGATAACCCGTTTTTGTCCGTTCATTCCCTTCTTCCACACTGCTCCGTATAACGTTAAGCGACCGGCGGATCGATTGTCCGGCCTGAAACACTAAATCGTTTTGCAGGGTCTTCGCCGAAGGCTTTTTCAGAAAAGCGTCCAAGCGTGCCGGATCAGAAAAGACTGACTTGTCAAACCATGTCTGTACATATTTCCCGATGTCGCCCTTGTATTTTTTAGCGATGGTTTGATAAAAATCGGGATAATATGCCTGTGAAATGTCTGTGAAATAACGTTTCAGCATGGCTTCGGACACTTCGCGATCCAGAGCGCGGTCGTAATTTTTATAAAATTCGCTGGCTGCACCCTTTACCTGTTCCGTGATTTTCTTTACAGCATCGGGATCGGGTTGTTTTTTTGCCAATTCGTCATGCAGCATCGTAAACCGGCCTGCAAAAAGCGGTAATTCAACGCCTCGCAAAAGACATTCCGACAAATAACTGCCTGCGCGGTTGTATTCCTTGTTGTCTTCTATTCCTGAGTTAATCATCTGTAATGCATCGCCGTACCTTTCTTTTCGTCCGTTGTCGGCGTTCACCCACTGTGTGAAGCGTTTTTCCTGTTCCATCTTGCGGCCGTATACATCTAAACGCTTGATACCGGCTATCTGTCCGATGGAATATTTCCAATAGTTACTCGACCCGGCATATTTGGTGGCATATTTGATACGGACTTCCGGATCGGCGTACATGTGACGTCTCATAATTTCCTGTTTTTCGCCGCGTATTTTCACCCGTGTGGGCAGGTCGATTTCGAGTAATTCCTCAACGCCGCCGGAAGTCATGTAACGGTCGGTGCTGCCGGGGTAACCCATCACCATTGCGTAGTCGTCCTTTTCGATTCCTTTCAGCGAAACGGGCAGGAAATGTCGTGGTTTGAGCGGTACGTTGCCGGGCGAATAATCCGCCGGTTTACCATCTGGGGCGGTATATACGCGGAAAATACTGAAATCGCCGGTGTGTCGGGGCCATGTCCAGTTGTCGGTTTCGTCTCCGAACTTGCCGATAGACGATGGCGGCGCACCCACCATGCGGACGTCGTTGAATATTTCGTACACCAACAGATAAAAATCATTACCGCCGAAGTAACTTCTCACATTGGCCGAGTAATGCGTATCTTTGACGGCTTCGGCTGTAATTTCCGAACTGATGGCGTTGATGGCTTTTTCGCGCTCAGGTTCGGTCATCCGGTTGTTCAGCCGGGCATTGACGCGATCGGTAACATCCTCGATACGAACCATAAACGTAACTCTCAGGCCGGGAGTATAGATTTCTTCGTTTCTCGATTTAGCCCAAAAGCCATCCAAAAGATAATCGTGCTCCAGCGAACTGTGCTGCTGTATAGCGCTATAGCCGCAATGGTGGTTGGTGAACAGCAAGCCGTCGCCCGAAACAATTTCGCCGGTGCATCCTCCGCCGAAAATGACAATGGCATCCTTCAGGCTCGAATGGTTGATACTGTAGATTTCGTCGGCCGTCAGACGGCAACCCGTTTTTTGCATGGCGTTGATATTCAGTTTTTCCAAAAGCGGCAACAACCACATGCCCTCGTCGGCGCGCAACGAACTAAACGTTACGACAGAAACCAAAAAGAAAATGAATAATTTTTTCATGAAGATATTTTTATTGATATGTTAAAAAAAACATCAAAAGTACAAAAAGTTTCTACATCGGCCAAAAGAATTGTGCAAAAATCAGAAATAACGAAGTTTATTCAGCATGATTCGTTCGGAATAATGCTTGACATATCATAAAAACCTTATATTTGTGCCGTTAATAAAATTAAATATGTATAGAATAACAACATCAATATTTTTGTTTACCGTTACGATACTCGTCATGCAACCGGCAAACGCACAACGGATTTTGAATTATAACGAATATATCAAAAACGTTCGTGAAAAAAATATAGAATATATTGTTGAGAAATACAATGTGTCTATTGCCGAAGCCAATGCGCAGGCGGCAAAAGTTATACCCGATCCCGAATTTTCTGTGAGTTATGAAGACTATCAGGATTGGGATTTGAGAATGGGACGGGGGTACGCTGCCGAACTCGGTTATACGCTTGAACTTGGCGGAAAACGTCGTGCAAGGATGGCGGTTGCCAAAAGCGAACAGCAGATGACCGAAGCGCTTGTCGAAGATTTTTTTCGTAACCTCCGTGCCGATGCAACGCTATGTTATTTAGAGGCATTAATGCAAAAACAACTGATGGATTTGGCGTTTTCGTCATACCAAAGCATGAAGGATTTATCTCGCGCTGACAGCTTGCGTTACGCGATTGGTGAAATTGCCGAAGTCGATGCCATGCAGTCGCGTCTGGAGGCGACAACCATGATGACTGCTTATCTTCAGGCAAAACTTGAGTATAAAAACATGCTTTCTGACCTGGTGGTTTTTGAAGGAGGTACGGCAACGATAGACTCGCTTGCGGGAAGTTTGCCGTTAGTTATCCGCACGTATCAACTGCTCCAATTAATTGATTTGGCGCAGGATAACAGGGCTGACTTAAAAGCGGCAATTCGTAATCGCGAACTCTCTGCGGCAAATTTAAGGCTCGCCAAAGCCGATCGGGCGATTGATTTGGGCTTAAACATTGGTTTTGCTTTAAACAAAGAGAATCAAGAAATTGCTGCTGGAGGAGAAAAGGAGCAGTTTAAGACTTATTCGGCTGGAGTAACCATTCCGCTTAAATTTTCAAATCTGAATAAAGGAGAATTACGCGCAGCGAAGTACACACAACAACAGGCAGATTCTCAATATGATGCAGTGTTATTACAGATTCGCAAAGAGGTTGAACAATGTTACAACAGTTATATTTCGGCTTGCTGGCAGGCGGAGTTGTATCAAAAATTGACACTTACCGACGCCGCCACCATTTTAGAAAAGAAAAAGTATAGTTATATACATGGCGAGACGTCGCTTTTAGAGGTTTTGGACGCTCAGCGAACCGCTAACGAAGTATATCAAAGTTACTATGAGACGCTTTACAATGCAAACGCTTCGTTAGTAGAGTTGTACAGGGTTGTCGGGATATGGGATGTAGCGTTTTGAGGATGTGAAATATAAATGCGCGATTATCAAATAAGTAAAAAATGACGGAACATACCATTTGGGGCGCTTTCGGATTGACAATGATTGCCGGACTTTCGACCGGTATCGGCAGTTTGATCGCCTTAATCGCTAAACGTACCAACACGAAATTTCTGTGTGCCTCGCTGGGTTTTTCGGCAGGTGTGATGCTTTATGTGTCGTTCATGGATTTAATCCCGATTGCAAAGGAAGAACTTGTACTGCATTTTGGCGAAAAAACAGGGATGTTGACTTTGTTATTTGCCTTTTTTGGCGGGATGGGATTGATTACGCTGATTGACTTTCTGATACCTAAACCCAACAACCCGCACGAATTGCAGGGTATAGAGGAGATGAGTAAACCCGATGATCGGCAAAAATCGTTGCATCGCACGGGCATTGTTGTTGCGCTTGCGCTTGTCGCCCACAATTTTCCCGAAGGTATTGCCGTATTCGCCTCGGCAATAAGCAACGGGCTTCCGGTAGCTATACCGATTACTGTGGCCGTCGCCATACACAATATTCCCGAAGGAATCGCCGTATCGGTACCCATATACCATGCCACAGGCAATAAACGAAAAGCGTTTTGGCTGTCGTTCCTTTCGGGATTGGCTGAACCGGCAGGCGCACTCATTGCTTGCATTTTTCTGATGCCGTTCTGGTCGCCTTTAATAAATGGAATAGTTATGGCTTCTGTTGCAGGAATCATGGTGTACATTTCACTGGATGAACTTTTGCCCACAGCCGAAAAATACGGCGAACATCATATTTCCATTTCAGGCCTTATTGCCGGAATGATGATGATGGCTTTGAGTCTGTTTCTCTTATAATGTTTCGTTTTTTTATTTTCAACACAATCTTTCAAAAAACCTGACAAAAGTCAGTTTTTCATATTCACATTATTTCTATATTGCACCGTTCAAAAAAACCTGTATAGCAATGAAAGAAGTCACAACCAATGAAGTCCGCGATTGGGCAAAGAAGTTCCTGATGATGAGTGAGAAGGAAATCATGCCCGATGAATTGAAGGAACAGAAAAAGTACGCCATATTGGTGCAACGCCCCAATGATAAGGTGTTATTGTCGAAGATGCTCGACGAATCGTCGCAAATACGCAGCAACCGAAAACTGGCGCGACGTATGAAAATATTGATTGAGCGGTATGGCGTACCCGAATTTTTCCCAAAATCGGACGCTTTTCTGTTAAAGATGTTTACATCGGTGGGGTACCTGTTTTCGGGCATTGCCGTACCGATTTTCAAAAAACGCCTGCGGATGGATACCGACAAAGTGATCATTCAGGAGGAACGTCCCGCTTTGGATAAGCATCTCGAATCGCGCCGCAGGGAACAAATCGGACAAAACGTAAACCTGCTCGGCGAAGTGGTGCTGGGCAATGGCGAAGCCGACCACCGTTATTATCATTATTTGGAAGCATTAAAAGACCCGCGCATCAATTATATATCCATCAAAGTTTCAGGTATTTATGCGCAACTACATCCGCTGAATTACGCACAAAGCAAGGAGGAACTGTGTCGCCGCATTGCCGCCATCTACCAGCAGGCCATTGACCATCCGTATACGGACGAACAGGGCGCAAGCCATCCGAAATTTGTGAATCTCGACATGGAGGAATACAAAGATACGGAATTGACGCTGGATGTGTTCCTTACGGTGATGGACATGCCGCAGTTTAAAAACTACACGGCGGGAATCGTGGTGCAGGCCTATCTTCCCGATGCGTGGCTGTTCCAGACGGCATTGCTCGACTTCGCAAAGCAACGTGTGGCTGAAGGCGGCGCACCCATCAAAATGCGGTTGGTGAAAGGCGCCAATCTGGGGATGGAAACTATCATATCATCGCTTCGCGGCTGGGAAAATCCCGTTCTTCCCACGAAAGTGGAAGTAGACGCCAATTTCCTGCATCTGCTCGACCGCGCCCTGTTGCCCGAAAATGCAGAAGCGGTGCACATTGGAGTGGCTTCGCACAACTTTTTTACCATCGGTTACGCTTACCTGTTGAGTCAGGCGAATAGCGTGGAACAATATGTCGATTTCGAGATGCTCGAAGGTATGGCCAATCATTTGTCGCGTGTGATGAAAGCGCTCGGCAAACAGGTGATTCTCTATACGCCGGTAGTGAAGGACGAGCATTTTCTGAATGCCGTGTCGTATTTGGTACGTCGCTTGGACGAAAATACGGGCAAGGACAATTTCCTGAGTTATTCGTTCAATCTGAAAGCCGAATCGGATCACTGGAATTTCCTGTACGACCAGTTTTTACAGGCTTACGCGATGAAAGACAACATCCTTCCCGAACCTGCCCGCAAGCAAAACCGCAACCTGCCACCCGAAACCCGCAACCCGAACGGCGCAGCCCTCGCCGAAGGCAAACCCGAAACTTTCCATAACGAATCCGATACGAATTTCGATCTGCGCGTCAACCGCGATTGGGCTGACGCTATACGTCTCCGCTGGAAAAAGAGCGTAACCGATATGCCTTATGTGATTCTTGTGCAAGTGGGCGAAAAAGAATTTCTGAGCGGGAAAAAGCGGCGGTACATGGATCGCAGTCAGAACGACGAGGTTTGTGTGTGCGAGGTATGCCTGTCGGATACCGAACAGATGAAACGCATTGTGGATATTGCTCAGGCTGATCATCCCGACTGGCGCAAAACCGCGTTGGATGAACGTAGCAGAATACTGCACCGCGTGGCCGATAACCTCTGCGCTGCACGAGGAGACCTGATTGGCTGCATGTCGGCCATTACGGGCAAGACCTTTATGGAAGGCGATGTAGAAGTTTCGGAAGCAATTGATTTTTGCCGTTTCTACCCCACCAGCATGAAACGGTTCGCCGAATTGGATACGATTCGTTGCACCCCCAAAGGAGTCGTTCTGGTCGTTCCGCCATGGAATTTTCCGCTGGCGATACCCGTTGGCGGCGTGGCGGCAGCGTTGGCCGGCGGCAACACCGTGATACTGAAACCGGCAACCGTTGCTTTTCCCGTTGCGTGGGAGTTTGCCAAATGCTTCTGGGCTGCCGGCGTTCCGAAAGAAACCCTGCAAGTGGTGTGCAGCGACGGCCGCGAACCGGTGAACTATCTGACCGCGCATCCGGCCATCAAACACGTAATCCTCACCGGTGGTACAGATACCGCTTTCCGTTTGCTCGAACACAACCCGAAATGTCCGCTTTCAGCAGAAACCGGAGGTAAGAACGCCATTATCCTTACCGGTAGCGGCGACCGCGACCACGCAATATTAAATATTGTATCGTCGGCGTTCAGCAACTCCGGACAGAAATGTTCGGCCTGTTCGTTGCTGTTGGTTGAAAAAGAAGTGTACGACGACCCCGAATTTGCCGCCAAACTGAAAGATGCAGTCGCCAGTATGCAGACAGGCAGCGCGTGGGAACCCAACAACATCATCGGCCCGATGGTGGACAACCATAACGAAAAGTTGCTGCACGCCATCGAACACCTCGACGCAGGCGAATCGTGGTTGGTGGCGCCCGAATTTACCGACAGCAAAAAGTATATCCTGAAACCGTGCGTGAAATGGGGCGTTCGTCCGGGAAGTTATACGTTCCGCACCGAATTGTTTGCCCCGCTGCTGGCTGTGGTACGTATCGAGAATCTGCGACAGGGCGTCGAATACGTCAACTCCACCGAATACGGTCTCACTTCCGGTCTGCAAACATTGGACGAAGCCGAACGCGAACTTTGGCGGAACAGTATCGAAGCCGGTAACCTCTACATCAACCGCGGCATTACGGGCGCAATTGTCAACCGGCAGCCTTTCGGCGGGATGAAGTTGTCGGCGTTTGGCGGCGGTATCAAGGCGGGCGGTCCCAACTATGTGACCTGTTTTCTGAATATCGAAGAAACCGGATTGCCCGAAACAGGCAAACCCGACGCGGGATTTTCCGCATTTTCCGCATTGCTGGACGGCAACGATAAATTGCGTCTCGGATCGGCTGTCGGAAGTTACCTTCAAAACAGGGAAACAGAATTTTCGCAGGAGCGGGATGTGAACCGCATCACCGGCGAAGAAAACATATTCCGTTATCTGCCGTTGAAGAGTTGTGCGTTGCGCGTACAAGCCTCCGACAGCCTGTGCGATGTACTGATGATTGCTGCGGCTTCGCACATTGCCCAAACGCCCATTACCATCAGCGTAGCGTCCGACGATCCGAAATGCGCCAATCTGCAACAATTAGTCGGAAAAGTGGGCAAATTGTCGGTTGTGGTGCAGGACGAAACGTCGTTCATCAACGATATACCCAAATATGAACGTATCCGTACATGCAGTCCCGGAATATCCGACGCCATTTATCAAAAAGCGGCGGAATTGGGTAAATACATTGCCACAGCGCCGCCGCTCGCCGAAGGACGGGTGGAAATGCTTCATTATCTGAAAGAACAAAGCATTACGTATGAATATCACCGGTACGGAAGCATTACGGAATGAACGGCGAAGTCAATTGAGAATGGAGAGGTGATTTTACAGGTTTCAAACTTATGTCTGTTATTATCACCGGCGATGGTTCCAAAACCATCTATTCCAACCGTTTCGGAGAACATTATCATTCCACTTTTGGCGCTGCGAACGAATCAAATCATGTCTTTATCGAGGCCGGCTACCTGGCAACAACAGGTGATTGTGTATCGGTATTTGAAGTGGGGTTCGGAACAGGCCTTAATGCCCTGTTTACCTTGCAGCAAGCCGTAAAGTTGAATCGTTACACCCGGTACGAAACGGTTGAACTGTATCCATTGGACGAAATGACAATCGCTGAACTCTCAGACGAACCTCTTTTTCGCAAACTGCATCATGCGCCTTGGGAGCAACCGGTTGAAATCGCACCCTGTTTTGTGCTGTACAAACGTTTCAACAACCTGTTACAAACTGTCTTTTCACGTAAATTTGATGTGGTTTACTTCGATGCTTTTTCGCCGGCTGTGCAACCCGAAATGTGGACGCGCGATATTTTTGCCAGACTTTACGAAACAATGAACCCCGGTGCTATCCTCGCCACCTATTGCGTCAAAGGAGAAGTACGGCGAACGATGCAAAGCGTGGGATTTATTATGGAACGCCTGCCTGGCCCTGCAGGAAAACGGGAAATGTTGCGGGCATGGAAAGTTCCGGCAGACTAAAAGAAAAATCCTGCCGCAATAGTAAATACCTTGTTACGAATGGTAAATGTTTCGTTCAGTACCGGAGCAAATCCCCATGAATACTTGAATGACAACTGTATTTTCCATATATCGAAACCAGCGCCGACACTTATACCATAATCCGGTCTTTTAATCTGATTTGAATAAGTATCGTCGCTGGACATATTGCCTTTTTCGGTCAATCTAATGGCGTAAGCCCCATACGGGGCTACAAACGCAAATGGCTTTACCTCAGCCAAATGCAGGCGATACATGAATTTGACGGGTAGTTCCACGTAATCGACGCCATATTGTAACCCGCTGCCAATGAACATACAGCCTTTCTGAGAATACAACACTTCGGGCTGAAGCGTAAAACCTTTCGGCCAAACAACCTGAAAGGCCGCTCCACCCATAAATCCGTTAATAATATCCTGCGAATCGCCTCTTTTACTCTTGATGGTGGACATATTTTGTCCGGCCACCACGCCGAGATGATATTCAATCTGGTCGGAACCTGTATTCTTTCCACGAAATATGGTACAGGAGGTCTGGGTTTTGGGTTTGGATTTTTTGAGAAAGGGAACGGCCGAACAAACCTCGCCTGTCCATAGAAAAGCCATCAAAAATGATATGACAGGGATATATTTGGATATTTTCATTTTTACGATTTTAAAATACAATACCTGATTATATACGTAAAAAGAGTAAAATGGTTTCGTTTGTAATTTATCCTTAAATCCGCAAGCAATTTTTATGGAATTTCATGTTCCGGTGCATCTATATCATAAAAAGTTTATTATTTTTACAGTTTTAAATCATCAATGATATGATAACAAAAACATTTCGATACATTTTCGTCTTTTTGCTGGCTGCGGCATGTTTTACGCTATCGGCGCAGCAGGATAATTTCCTTACCATAAAAGGAACAGTAACAGAAGCCTCAACGGGTAACGCCTTGCCCGGCGTAAGCATCGTTATCAGAGGCGCATTAAGAGGTACTACTACCAACATGAACGGAGAGTTCTCCATCAAAGCGTCACGCGGCGAGCGGCTCGTTTTCTCCTTTATTGGCTTTATGACCCACGAATGTTTGGTCACAGGGGAAACCAACAACCTGAAGATTGCCTTACATGACAGATCGGAGATAGTTCATGTTAACCCCGTGAACACCACTTCCGTTCCTGCACAGGACGACTGGCAACCGGTTACCGCGTTAAGTCCGCAGGCAGCCATGGAGGAGATACAGAAACGATATTGGGCTGCATTGAGCGGGAAAAACTACGTGCAGGCCGTCAAAGCCATTACCTACCGGATGAAGTACCAAAAAATGATACAGGAAAACACGACTGTGGCGTTGCTTGATTCTCTGAAACAGGACGTTGCGCGTCTTCCGCAACCGTCAAAATCAATTGTTTATATGCTCATGGCCGATGTTTACAAATCGTATTACAGAACTAATCTGGGGAAAATCAGGCAACGGACACGCGCCACAGTGGTCGACGACGACATCAATACATGGGATATCAGCCGGCTGTTTGAAGAAGCGCTGAAATACTTCAAACTTTCGATACAGGAAGAGAAAATATTGCAACAGACGCCGTTGGATGAATACAACGAAATACTTTTTTACGTTTCCGGAGAGGATAAACAGAAACTGACGCTGCCAACATTGTACGATCTGCTTGTGTTCAGGGCAGTTCAGGCCTACGGCAGCGAACTCTCGGTAACGTTGCCGCAACAGACATTCGTGGCAGACCGGCCCGAATATTTTGCCGACGCCCGTACATTTGCCGGATATTCTATTCCTGTAACCGATACATTGTCAGCCGAATATCAGGTTATTTCCCTTTACCGGAAACTTCTTCATTTCCGTTTGCAGCAACCCGAAAATGCGGATAACCGTTATGCGCTCGTCAATATTGACGTTGAACGGTTGCGGTATATACTGGGACACGGGCGGTATGCGGACGTTAATCTGATGTATGAAAATGCGCTGAAGGAATTGATTGACAAATACCGGCCATATTCTGAAAAAGTTTATCCGATGTATGCTTTGGCGACATTTTACAATAATCTGGCGTTCAATCGGAGCGAAAACAGCGGACGTCGCAGCAAATACAGGGAAGCGTATCAGCTTTGCGAACAAATCGCCATATCCGGCGACAGTGTGATGGTTCAGTATGCCAAAGAGTTGCAGGATGAAATCAAAAATGCGTCGCTAACGTTAAATATAAATTATCTGCAATATCCGGACGCTCCCGTTTTAGCGCGTGTCGCTTACCGGAACGTCAGCAAGTTGTATCTGTATTATTATCAGCTGACCGATGAAGAGGCCGTAAAATACCATCGCCAATGGAATCTTTCCAATTTCGTACCCGAAAATTCGTTCCTGTTCAGGACACAAACCATAGATTTGCCGTCGCAGCCGGATTATCAGGAATATTCTGCCGAAATCAGGCTTGATGCGCTTCCGCAGGGGATATATGCCGTTCTGGCAAGCGATATTCCCGACCTGCCCGAAGAGGGAATGAAGGATCACAGCGGCAAAGTGACGACGGGCGCACTGTTTCAGGTATCTGCGCTTGGCGTTGCAGTAAACAGCGGCGGCAAGGTGATGGATATGGGCTGGCAGGATGAACAGCCGCCAATGTACATCAGCGGAAAAGCGATGATACAGGCATATCTCGCCGACAGTAAAACAGGCGAACCGGTAAAGGACGGAACGATTCATTATTATTGCGGATGGGATAATTCCACAATGACTCATCTTGGCGCTTACTCCACCGACCAATATGGAATGGCTTGTTTTTCTCAGCAACATGATGAAAGAACAGTTATAAAACTGGTCGCTACGCACAAAAACAACAGATTTGTGTTTTTCAGCGGTTTTTATAACATTCCTGTAAACAGGCCATCGGAATCTCAGGCGGTTTTCTTCACCGACCGGTCGATATACCGTCCCGGACAAACCGTGTATTACAAGGCATTGTGTTTTGAGAACCAGCAACTTTTGACTGATACTCCGGTTACCGTCGATTTTATGGACGTAAACCGGAAAGTCATCACATCGCAGGAACTGACAACGGGTGAATATGGAACCGTGCAGGGCAGTTTCGTTATTCCGCAAGGTTTGCTTAACGGCAGGATGAATCTGATTTGCAAAATCAGCGGGCAGAACAAAGTAGCGGCAAATACCGGAATCAGCGTGGAAGAATACAAACGTCCCGCCTTTGAGCTGGTTTACCATCCGGTTGAGGGGAATTACCGTTTGAATGATTCCGTGCGCGTGAGCGGCAAGGCCAACGCGCTTGCCGGATACGCCGTTGATCATGCCCGCGTGGCTTATCGCGTGGTGCGCAGTGAGCAGCCCCGCAACAGATATTGGTGGACGCCGCCTGTTCCGGTAAGCACGCAACGCGAGATTGCTACGGGAACCACAGTTACTCGTAGCGACGGAACATTTTCAATTACCTTTAAAGCCGAAGCCGACGACGTCCGCAACAGCGACCTGATTTACCAGTACGCCGTAACTGCCGATGTAACCGATACAAACGGAGAAACGCGCAGCGCATCAAAGATCGTGAAAATCAGTAATAACCCGCTATTGGTGGAAACTAATATTCCGCAGAAAATCGTCAGTCGCGATTTGCTTGATTTCGGCCTGACAACCACCAACCTGAACGGCGATTTCACGCCGGCTGACGTCGTTGTCACGCTGACCGAACTGAAAAGTCCTGCGCGGATACTGCGCGAACGTTTGTGGGCTGCGCCCGATACCTTCGCGCTTTCACGAGCCGAATTTGAGAAGTCTTTCCCGTCGGACATCTACGACAGTGAAGACAATCCCGTCAATTTTCCGGTTGTAAAACAATTAGCCGCGTTTCAATTGAATACGGCAGACGACAGGAAAATCAATCTTTCTGCATTGAAACAGGCTAAAGCCGGATGGTACAGATTGGACGTCAAAGCGCGAACTGCCGGCGACATAGAGGTGGAAGATCGCGCGTACTTCCGGTTAGCAAGTACGCCCGACGGGAAAAACGCCCCCATTACCGACATGAAGGATTGGATAACGAGCGTCAAAAATAATCTGTACGAACCGGGTGAAAACATGGAATTTTTAGTTGCGGGCGGTTATGAAAAATCATATATCCAGTACGAGATTTTATCAGGAAATCGGGTTGTGGAACAAAAAAGCATCGTGACCGGAACAACTCCCCAACGGATTGTTATTCCCGTAAAGGAAGAATATCGCGGAGGAGTCGTCGTGCAGTTTGTGATGATGCAAAACCAAAGGGTGTACCATCAGTTGTCCAATATCAGCGTTCCTTACGCCAACAAACAATTGGACGTGGCGTTTACTTCCTTTCGGGACAGGTTGACGCCGGGCGAACAGGAAAAGTGGACGCTTTCGGTGAAAAACCAAAAAGGCGAAAAAGAAATGGCCGAAATGGTCGCCACGCTTTATGACGCCTCTTTGGATGCGTTTTCGGGACACGTATGGGCAGACGTCAATCGCTTTTACCCCAAAAGCGCTATTAATTATTTGATTAGTTGGCAAATGCCCGTCTATCCATCTATGAGAACATCCTCGTATCTTTACAGGGAAAATAAAACTTCACGGATTTTTCAGCCATTCTTTCCTGCATATCAACAAAAAAATATTGAAGAAGTGGTTGTTACAGGATTTGGTGCCCGAAGGAGTGCAATCGTAGAAGAAGAAGTGGTGGTTACAGCATTTGGAAGGGCAAGGAGAGAGAGCGAAGTGATTTCTCCAGTAGTATTTGAAGAATCAGTAGTAAGATCGGCTTCGTCAAACATAAGTTCGGCTCTTGGCGGAAGGGTTGCAGGAATGCTATCATATCAGACGGACGGAGCGCCAAGAGAACTGAATGATTTTTGGGTGCGCGGTATTGGGGCTTCTGGCGGCAACAACAACGCTTTGGTAATCATTGACGGGATAGAAGGAGATATTAATTCGCTCGATCCCGCCGATGTTGAAAGTTTCTCGGTACTTACGGATGCATCGGCAACGGCTGTTTATGGCGTGCGCGGCGCTAACGGAGTGATATTAATCACTACCAGAAGAGGCAAAATCGCTACCCGCAGGAATTTCAACGAAACTGCGTTTTTCTATCCGCAACTGCGAACCGGTGAAAACGGCGAAATAGCCATTGAGTTTACCATCCCCGAAGCATTAACGCGGTGGAAAATGCTGGGATTTGCCCACACGAAGGATTTCAAGGTTGGAAACATCGCCGGCGAACTCGTGACGCAAAAACAGGTGGCTGTCAGCGCCAACGCCCCGCGCTTCTTCCGCGAAGGCGATGTGATAGAATTTACCGCGAAGGTGAACAACATCGCCGATAGCGACCTCTCCGGACAAGCCACGCTGCGCCTGTACGACGCCGCAAACATGCAACCCGCAGACGCGCCAATCATCCGCTCGCCACAGACGCAGAATTTCAGCGTAAAAGCAGGCGAAAGCGCCGGATTGAAATGGACGCTGACGATACCCGAAGGCATACAGGCCATCACTTATAAGGTGACGGCACAGGCAGGTAACCACACCGACGGCGAAGAAAAAACCGTGCCGGTACTCGCCAATTCCCTGTTACTGACCGAAACCATGCCGTTCAGCGTGCGTGGCGGCAAGCAAAAGACATTTACGTTGAAACCTCTGAAAGAAAACCAGTCGAATACCCTGCGCAACCACCGCCTGACGCTCGAATTTACGTCGAATCCGGCGTGGTATGCCGTGCAGGCCATACCGTATATGATGGAATATCCTCATGAGTGCGCGGAACAGGTATTTACGCGGTTTTATGCCAATTCGCTGGCGGGAACGCTTGTGAACAGTTCGCCGCGAATGAAGCAGATATTTGAGTTGTGGAAAGACCTCGCCATCGACACTTCTCCACAGGAAAAGGGAGAAACGCTGTTGTCAAACCTCGAAAAGAATCAGGAGCTGAAACAGGTGATGCTGGAGGAAACGCCCTGGGTGATGCAGGCTGCCAATGAAACCGAACGAAAAAAGCGTCTTGGTTTGCTGTTTGACCTCAACCGGATGGGTTACGAACAAAAAAACGCTTTCGAGAAATTGCAAAAGATGCAGTTGAACGACGGCGGTTTCCCGTGGTTCGACGGTTTACCGGCCAGCCGGTTCATCACGCAGCACATTGTGGCCGGAATGGGACATTTAAAAGCGATGAACGCATTGGATAGTGAATTTGCCAGATTAGCGGATGGTATTGTCAATCGGGCGTTTTACTTTATGGACGACTGCATCAGGGAAGATTACAACAACTTATTGAAAGCGAACAGTCCGGATTTAAGCAAACAGCACATCACCCCCACGCAAGCGCATTACCTGTACGCATGTAGTTTTGCCCGACATCAGCCGCAGAGCGAGGCTTTTAAGTTTTACTACGCTCAGGCAGTACGCTACTGGAAGAATTTCAACCTTTACGAACAGGCCATGACCGCATTGGCATTGAACCGCTACGGCGACAGCAAAACAGCCGCCGACATCGTTCGTTCGTTAAAAGAACGCGCCCAAAAATCGGAAGAAACGGGCATGTACTGGAAGGACAACACAGCCGGATATTTCTGGCATCAGGCGCCCATCGAAACGCAAGCCATGCTGATTGAAGCGTTTCACGAAGTAGCCAACGATTTAGAATCGGTTGAAGAAATGAAAATATGGTTGTTGCGTCACAAACAAACCAACGACTGGCGTACTACAAAAGCCACTGCCGAAGCCTGTTACGCCCTCTTGACAACGGGCGGCAGCCTGCTCGACGAAAGCCGCGCACTTGACATAAAGATAGGAGGCAAACCGCTTGCCTCAGTTGCCCGCGAAGAGATAAGCCCCGAACCCGGAACAGGCTACGTGAAAACCTCGTGGAGCGGAAGCGAAATTCAAAAAGACATGGCCGTATTGGAAGCAGTCAATCCCAATAAGAGCGGCGTCGCGTGGGGCGGCGTGTACTGGCAGTATTTCGAGCAATTGGACAAAATCGCCGCCGCCGAAACCAACCTGCGAATGAACAAACAACTGTTCCTGAAACGTTTCACCGAGCGTGGCGCCGAACTATCGCCGTTAGACGAACAGAATATGCTGAAAGTGGGCGACATAGTGACCGTGAGGATGGAATTACGCGTCGACCGCGATTACGAATACGTTCATCTGAAAGATATGCGCGCGGCTGGTTTTGAACCGGTGAAAACCCTGTCGGGACATCGTTTTCAGGACGGCTTGTGGTACTACGAGAGCATCAAGGACGCTTCAACCAATTTCTTCTTTTCCAACCTGCGTAAAGGTACATACGTATTTGAGTACGAACTGCGTGTGACACATGCCGGAGAATTTTCCAACGGCGTCACAACATTCCAATGTATGTATGCGCCTGAATTTAGCGCTCATAGCGAGGGGGCGAGGGTGAAAATTAATGATTGACAGAATGCGGATGAAGCGAATCATCACGAATTATTTTTTAGAGAAGTATTGTTTGTATCTGTAATTTGTTTATCTTTGCCCCGCGAATGGTGAGGTGGGTGAGCGGCTGAAACCAACAGTTTGCTAAACTGTCGTACTCGTAAGGGTACCGGGGGTTCGAATCCCCCCCTCACCGCTGATAAATGCAGCAATAATGAGGAATCCGGAAAATTAGGATTCCTTTTTTTGTAGAAATTCAGGCGATGTGGACATTTGTGAGGCTGTAAGCGGTCATAATTAATTGAAATTTACTGCCGAGGGTCAATTGTGCTTCAAATCTTTGGCGCATGGCTGATTTTTTCAATTTTTCAGTCCCAAAAATAAGCATAATACCCCAGAAATACAAGGATTTTTGATATTATCGCCAAAAAAAGTTATCAACA
>Ga0082212_10005042_pt1 | contig 18163 bp, 11 predicted proteins | sample TergutNt197P3_FD_71548 | JGI IMG/M metagenome (GOLD analysis project Ga0082212, IMG submission 71548) | Neocapritermes taracua P3 segment gut microbial communities from Petit-Saut dam, French Guiana - Nt197 P3 | ecosystem: Host-associated > Arthropoda: Insects > Digestive system > Gut ...
GGCTACTTGTTGCGACTGATGCACCCGATGGCAAGGCATTGCGTGAACCCGGACCAGTCAAGCGCTATAAACCCAATGCCTGGGGTCTCTACGATATGTTTGGCTATGGCTGGCACATCATGAGCGATTATAAGGACGTGAATCCACGTGTAGAGACTGTCGATCCCAAGGGGCCGCCACCGGGAACAAAAACCATCCAGACAAACCGTTTTGGACCCATGCATCGTACAAAGGGCGGGTATTATTACAATATCGCCCGTCCACCCATGCACGGCGCCGCCGGAGAAGACGGCACATTGTGGGAGAGCGGCGCGGTCATTTTCCGCGTTGCAGTCAAAAAATGATTCTGTGAAACCTCCATGATTTAATCTGATTCATACTTATATCGCATGAAAAAAAAATACAAAATACTCCTTTTCGGGCTGTTAATGCCGTGTTTACTGTGCATTTCTGTTTTGAACTGTACATCCAAAGACCGTACCGTGACCCTAAGCGGTTCCTTACTGTGCGAGACGGCTGTGGTTCCCGATATTTATATGGACCAACCCGGTAATACGCATCATGAATATATCTTTTATGCTGTCAAAGGCGCCGGTTATGTTGATAAAACGATGCGCCGTTTACTTGATAGGCACTATCCCGATCCGGCAAACGGCGTCACTGCCGACCAGGCTTCGCTCTTCTTAGATAAAATGACCGAAAAATTGAAGTTTTATATCACCAATCCCATCAGCGACAGTATACCCGGTTTGTCGGCAGGACATTTGAACATTGATTGGGGTATCCTGATGGTGGAACTGACGGGTACGGTCGCAAAGAAAGATGGAAAACGTTATTTAACCGTCACATCCGGTCGGCGAATAAATGATTACAGCATTTACCCCGGCGTACTTATGGCGCCCGATGTGCCGATTGTCAGGAACACTGGTAAATCGGATTTCAGACTGCGTTTTAACGATCATATCTCCGTGAAATGCAAATACATTCCGGCAGGCAGTTTTTTCATGGGTTCGCCTTTCTATCAGGCTCCGCGATATCAGGATGAATACCCGCACAAGGTCACACTGACAAGGTCGTATTACATGACTGAAGTTCCGATTACGCAAGCCATGTGGAAAGCGGTCATGGGATCGCTGCCCGTTCCGCCACCTGTCGAGTGGGGACTCCCATTCACCGACCGCGTCGGGGAGGGCGATAACAAGGCTGTGGAGTTCGCGAATTGGAATGACATACACGAATTTTGTCGACGCCTGTCCGAATTAAACGGCGTCACGGTACGGCTACCTACCGCTGCAGAATGGGAATACGCTGCACGCGCCGGTTCTTCCTCCCCTCCCCTTGCTGCAAAATATACGCCGACGGCTGTCGGTTATAATGGCAGAGCAAGTGTGAAGTGCTCCGACGTCAAGCAGGGCGAACCCAATCCGTACGGGCTCTATGATATGCTGAGCAATGGCTGGCACACGGTCTTCGATTATAAGAACGACAATACCCGCCATGATGAGACCGATCCGACCGGCATAAAGGAGCCCTGGCAATCCAATACATACCATTCATGGATGCACCAGTCAAAAGGTGGTTTTCACTATGTGCTCAACCAGCCTAACATGCACGGTGCAAACGGCGAAGATGGCGGTTTGTGGGAAGGCGGTTCGGTCATCTTTCGCGTCATTATCGAAGACGCCGACGGCATCATTGCAAAACATATGTAATACATGCTGATAACACCGCTGTAGCGGTTTTTTATTTCCGAGTTATTCAAAGTTACACCTCACCAAAAAAAATATGACAACAAGACGCAGATTCCTTCGCAGTTCAGCATTTGGCGTTGCAGCAATGGCAACGGCTAAAGAACCTGCAGATTCAGGAGCCGTATCTCAAAAAGCGAATGAAAATCAAATGGATAATAGATTAAGAGCAGGCATTGCACAGGAGATCATCACGCCCAAACTTGGCGGTATCTTAATTGGATACGGTTCAGACAAGGGAAGTACGGCTGTTAACGACGATCTCACAGTAACAGCATTGGCTATTGAAAATGGAAAGACAAAAATTGTTCTCATGAGCGTCACGGTCTGTCTGATCAATAACGGGCTTATGCAGAATTTAAGGGCGCTGTGCGGTGAAGCAGCAGGAGTACCCGCTTCGCATGTGATAATCTCTGCCACTCACACTCATTCGGGACCGGATGTCATGGATTGTGAAGACCCCGAATATTGCAATGATATTTTTATTCCCAAATGCGTTTCGGCAGCAAAGGCTTCCGTAAAGGAAATGAAACCTGTTACTGTGGGTCTGGCGACTACTGAAAGTCGGGTGGGAATCAACAGACGTCAACTCTTACCTGACGACAGGGTGATTTTAGGTCACAACTCATGGGAACCGTATGATTCGCAAATGACGGTCATTTCTTTTAAAGGCGAAGACGACAAGTCATTCGCCAATATTATCCACTGCACTGCGCACCCTACTGCAGCCGGAACAATTACGGAGATAACAAGAGACTGGCCGGGCATTATGGTCGACTGTCTTGAAAAGGTGTCGGGCGCAAAGACGATGTTTGTCAACGGTATGCAAGGCGATGTTGCTCCACGTATCTCGAGCGGAAGATCGGATGGAGGCCGTCCGGGGAACATCCGGTTTGCATATGAGATTGGTTCGCTGGCGGCGTTGGACGCAGTTCGCGCTTACAGGGACATCCGCGAATTCCGTAACGAGGAGTTGTCCGTGGCAACGGGTATGATCCGTATACCGCATGCACCGTTGATACCGCTGGAAGAAGCCCGAAAAGAATTGGCAAGTTTGGAAGCCGGCCGTCAAGTGAGATTTACCTGGGCGGCTATACGGGTAATGAAAATTAATATTGAACTGCATGAAAAAGGACAGACAGAAGAATCATTTTTCACTTACAATCAGACCCTTGTTAAATTGGGACCCATCGTACTGATACCTGTTCCCTTTGAGGCTTCCTGTGAAATCGGCATGCGCCTGCGCGATTACAGCAAATACGGATACACGCTGGCGCTGGGTTGCACCAATGGCTATAACTCCTATCTGCCCACACGGGATCAGATACCCAGAGGCGGTTATGAAGTCGACAGATTTCAGTGGTCAGGCGAGAGACAATTAGTCGATAACGCCGATTTTTACCTAATCAGTGAAAACTTGAAATTGATGGAAGATTTCAGTAAAAAATAAACAATTATTTTTCAACATTAAATTAATTTACATTAAATTGGAACTGCGATGAAGAAACAGATTATGAACATTGCTATCACAGCAACATTAGTATGGGGAAGCGCGGCAAACGCGCAGACAGGAGCGCTTGACGAAGGTGTAGTACACAATTCGGAGGCCTTTGCACTTAAAGTATGGGCGGCGCCTGCCGAACAGAAAATAAGAACGGAAGCCCGACCGGAAAACAACAATCTTGTATGGTCGGGCAACGACAGGAAAATTTCGATAGCTGGCGCTGGAAACGAACATGTCCCATTTCAGGTTGTCATATCAACAAATGTAAGCGGACCCCGGCGCGAGGTGAAAATGCCCGACGGTTTCTGGATTGAGATATCCGACCTTAACGCTGCAACAGGCAGAGGCAGGATCAGCAAAGAAAATGTCAGGTTTTATCTGCAACATTTTATCTTTTTGTCTGCCACTTCCAGCCCCGTCGGCGATACCGGCTATTGGCCCGATGCTTTGGCGCCGATACAAACGCCTTTCGGGATGGACGCACAGTATCATGTGATTAAAAATCGTCCGATTTGGGTTGACTTGAACATTCCCAAAGATACAAAAGGCGGTAAATACACGGGAACCATTACCGTTACACAACATGGGGAAACGGTTGAGACAATCACGGTAGACCTCAATGTCTATAATTTTTCATTACCCGACGAAACACCTTTGATCACTTACATGAACATTTCGCGCGGACAAATTGCAGGTTTCTATCGGAAACCTGCCGCTTCCGAAGAAATCGAGCAACTCACGCAGGTCTTTTACGACAAACTGTACGAGAACCGGATGGAACCCTGGTTCAATGATATGCTTGATCCCAAAGCGGAGTTGAAAGATGGAAAGGTGGTTTTGACATTCGACCATGAGAGGTATCTCTATTACATGAACAAACTGAAAACCAAGAGAGTGCTTTTCAATTCATTCCCCGGTAGCCTCCGAAGGCAAATTTCGGCAGCGCAGTTCTCTCCGGAATATAATGCGATCGTTAAGTCGTACCTATCACAGATCGAAGCGTATTTTACTAAAAACGGCTGGCACGACCGGCTTGTGTTCAACAGTCCGATTGACGAACCGCGCTCGCTGGATGAATATGAAAACACACGTAAATGGGCAATGCTTGTCAAGGAATCGACCTCCGGCGTTCCGTTCCTTGTAACAAGAACGCCTGTTCCGCCGAAAGACAATCCGGAATGGGGTTCTTTTCGGGGATATGTGAATAATTATTCGATTCACGGAAACCACTTGAACGACCCCGACATCAAACGCGTGATAAAAGAAGAAAAGGCAAAGGGCGGAGAAATGACATGGTATGTTTCGTGCGACCAGGTCTATCCGCAGCCTAACTACTTTATTGATGCGCCCGCAATGGATATGGTGATGCTACCCTGGATTACTGCCCGTTATGAGATGAACGGCATATTGTACTGGGCTATTAACTGGTGGTCGCAGACCGTGAACCCGTGGATCGACGCGAATACTTTTCATTCAGGTTTCCTGTGCAGCGACGGCTGGGTGCTGAACGGCGAAGGATCTCTTTGGTATCCGGGCGATTTTGTCAGGAACTATACCGGACAGCCAAATGTGGAAGGTCCTGTTTCTTCCATCCGGTTTGAACTGTTGCGCGAAGGCATTGAAGACTATGTGTATCTTTCCATGCTTGAAAAATTGGGAGACAAGGCGTTTGCCGACGAACTGGTGAACAGTCTGGTGGTCGATGTCAAGGCTTTCTCCCGCAATGTCCCTGTCCTGTACAATACCCGAAAGGAAATGGCTGCCCGCATTGAGGCGTTGCTCAAATAAAACTGGAGAAGCCCGCCGGTGGCGGGTTTCTCCAGTTTTATTCCCTGCCGGACTCGTTGCCTTGCTTGTCGACAGCCGACACATAATAATAATGACTGTTCGGGTCGACGTCTCTACGCGCCTGCCAGTCGACATACTGCGTCGTACCGGCCGGTACAGAGGCGATGCGGCGGTTTGGAACAGCATCCGGAACACCTTCAACACTATAATAAATGTTATAGTACCAGATGTCGGGATCATCAAACGCGGAAGCAGCCTGCTCCGACCAGTCGATGATGTTGTAGCCGAAATGATCGGCGCCAACTGTTTCAAAGCGCTGTCCCGTTATTGTCGGTATCCCGATGGAGGGTGGCGGTGATGTCTTAAAGTCTGTTACAGGATCGGCGCCGTTCTGTTCGTCGGCGTCGAAGCGGATAGTAGTGCCGCTGACCGTTACTTTGACAATATTGGAGAGCATGCGGCTTTGCAGACCGGAATGTTCTTCGGCGATAACGCCAAAGTAGTAAATGCCGTCGTTCAAGCCCATACCGGCCAGGTCGAGGCTTGTGTTGTTGATACCTTCGATCCGGGCAAACCTGGTCCAACTATTCCGTTTATTGTCGGACATATAAACAATGTAACTCCGTGTCTCAACGGCTTGGTTTCCGTTGTTGAAGGTATGTCTTTCCCATGTGAGACAGGCGCCGGTCCCGCCGACGTTCGCGGGCGGAAAAGGATAACGTGCGATCGCCACATAACTATCAACCTGATTGTGAATATTTTGTCCGCGAAGCATACTGGAGTGGTAATGCACTTTGCTCCCGTCCGGGCTGAGGTCGGGGCGTGCAATGACAAGATAGTTGCCTCCTGACCGGTTCACAGTTGAGGTATGTGTGTTCACAAATGTTTCGCCATTGTCGGCCTGACAGTCGAGGTAACCGCGGTGGAGGTACTGCGTCTCGTCGCCGCCGCCTTGTCCGCGCACGCCTCGAATGCCTCCGACTAAGATATTGGCATCGTTGCTGTTCCATGCGGTATGTCCGCCGTCTAATGGGAATATCCTTGTCTCGCGGGCGCTGTAGTTCTGTTTTTCAGGGTTGTAAACACCATGAAGCGCAATGACCTGCAACCCCTGCCCTGTCGGCGGTCTGTCAACGCCGTCCCATCTTGGGGAAGCGGGGAGGGTGTTGATGCTGTCGACGAAGCCACTGCCGTAATAGGCAAAATATTGACTTCCGTCCGACCCTTTGGCGCTGAATGAACCATGACTGAAATACGGTGCACCGACGCCGAAATAGGTCTTACCTGTCACCATATCGGGGTTGTCGTCGCGGGTGCGCTTGCCGTCATAAAAGACTACGATTCCCGTATTGCCATCCCAGCGTCTGTAATGACCGCCCAAAGCCATGAACGACACAAGTTCGCCTTCAATATCCCATGGACCGTAGTTAAAACTGAATGTGCCGTCGCCCATCTTTGAAAAGTGAATGCCGTGAAATGTCTGCTCGTTGGTCCAGGGCTCGGGACCCTTACCGCTGTGTTTATGGTAGCGTGAAATCGGATAAGGCCACCGGGTTTCCGGATTGCTCCAGGGGCCGCTACTCAGCCCGACGCCCCGCTGTGCGAGGCTGTTGTGCGCCAGCGGATAAGTAAGGCCTACGTCCGCCATCAACGATTGCCGCCAATTGGGGGAAGTGACGCCTGCCGATTCGTCCGCATAGTTCCAGTTCCCTGCAGGAGGCCATGTGTTAAGAGGATCGCCTTCTCCAAAATAAACTTTGCGCTCCCCGCCCACTTCTGTCGTAAAGACGGTAACCTGATAACCTGTTTCATCGTCGGGCGTACCCAGATCAATCAGATAGATGCATCTGCGTCCCCTGTATTGCGGAGCGTCGGTTGAGGTATCGTCGGCAGCAGGGAGGATGGGATCATAGATACGGTCGACCATCAGCAGGTAGGGACCGCCGTCCTTACCGTTGTAGTCGATACCCATGACTTCCTTGCGCCTTCCGGGATTAGGTAACATGGCAATCAGGTTTGCCGTCGAAGCGCCGTTGCTGTTTATAGTCGCATGTCTTGTTATATCCTGTACCCACAGACCTGCGGCGCCACCCCAGTAAGCCAGGTTGGCACATTCAGGCCGGCTGTCCCAACAGTAGGCAGTAGCGCCATCACGGGTTAAAATCCATGGTGTCGCCTCATTTGCCATGCCGGTTGTGTTCGTATCCCAGGGTAGCCTCCTGATGTTGTCGCCGTTGGCGTCGATCAGGATGGAGCGGTTGGCGTTTGGCGCAAGGGCGCCAGTCGTCGCATGGATGGCGCGACCCGACAGAAGACCCATCACCGAACCGTTCGAGTTCCAGGGACTGTAACCCAGCGAATTGTGCGCCATGGTCGACTGCGGATCATTCGACAGCTTCCAGCAATGCGTCCCGTAATCGGTATCTGTAAAATGGAGTAACTCGGACTGCATCCATACGCCGGTCGTGTTGTCCGACAAAGAACCGTCGCCAAACAGCGGTTTGCTCAAAATTGCTATGGGTTTCGTATTGCCATACAGTCCGTTCACGTTTTTTGCGCGTGCAAAAGCTTCGTCCAGCTTATTATAAACCGTATCCGGAACCATATCTTTCAAATCGCCGTCCATACGCAAATGTGCGGACGCGCCTGTCGTCGCGTTCATGTTTAATAATAAGGCGCTTAACAAAAAACAGGTTAAAGGGAATTTATTTATTTTCATGATAGAGAATGATTGATTTTCGACAAAGATAAAAATTTTTGACGACATTACGGCAATTTATTTTATAAAAAAAATTGTATCTTTGCTGCCAATGATTGAGATAAAAATAAATTTAATTAATCCATATTTATAATGCAAAAGTTGCGCCCGACACAAATACAGGGATTTTAAAATGTTACATTACAAAAAGTTAAGAGGATTATCCTCAACGATCAACATGAAAAAGGTATTCATACTTTTTGCAGTATTATGTATAAACAGCATGGCGTACGGCATCAAACCAATCGTCGTTTCCGCCAACGAATGGCTCTATCCCGATGTGACTAAATACCAAAGCGCAAGCAATCGCATCGACATACACGCACCGCGTGGCGGATATGCTTCCGTGCAGATACTTATTCCGGGTACCGTTCCCGGGAACGACATCAAGGTTACCTGTTCGGGCGATCTGGGCGTTCCTGAGTGTTACCGCTTATTGGATGTTTTTGTAGCCGGTAACGTCGGCGAACGCGGCGGCTTGTGCAGGGCAGGGGTAGACCCGACGCCCTGGGTCACCCGCCTGGCGCCTTTCCGCGTCTATGACGCGATGCAGCCGTTCGACCAGGGAGGCAATAAGGTGGAAAAGAAAGTCACCGCGCTGTATATCTGCTTTCCAATAGCAAAGAACGATGAGCCTGGCGTTCGTCGCGGTACAACCACGTTAACGATCGGAAAACAAAGCGTGAACATTCCGACCCAGGTAACCGTACATAAAGCCGCGATGCCTGAAAAGAGCCGCCTTTCCATCACGAACTGGTACACACAAGGTAATCTTTCGCGTCCATACGGTATCAGGCAATACAGCGAAGAATGGTTTGAGATGTATTCAAAACTGATGAAAACGATGCAGCGTACACGTCAGACGCATATCATCATCTCGTTGGGATCGATAGATATCGGACAAAATGCGGACGGCGCCTATACCTTTGACTTTACCACTACAAAACGCATCATGCAGATGGCTGTAAATGCGGGATTCCAGACGCTTGAACTGGGTCATTTGGGTGTTCGCAATTATCGGGAGCACGAAAATATCTGGTTGTTTTACCAACCGCAGGGTAAAAAATTATACGCATCAACCGAAGAGGCTTATACCTTCCTTGCGCAGTTCCTGCCCAGGTGGACGGCTTTCCTGAAGGACAACGGCTGGTACGATATGTGCGTGCAGCATGTGAGCGACGAGCCTACACTCCAGACCGCCGACGATTACCGCATGATCTCGGCTATCGCACGAAAATTCATGCCCGGCGTTCCCCTTTTCGACGCCATCGTGCATCCCGAGCTGCGCGGCGCCTCCGATTATTGGATTCCGTATAACAGCATCTATCAGCGCGAACAGGAAAAATGGGAAAAACTGCGTTTCTTGGGCGACGAGATATGGTGTTATACCTGTACCAGTCCGGGTGGCAAATGGCTCAACCGTACATTGGATATGGAACTGCTTCGTCCGCGCCTGATGCACTGGGGTAATTACCGTTTTAACCTGACGGGATACTTGCACTGGGGATTCAACTACTGGCATTATCCAAATGATGTGAACCCGATGGAGTACCTGATCGAAAATTCCATCGTCTATGAACCCGATGGCGTCACGCCGCGCGGCTGGCCTGCCGGCGACAGTCATATCTGCTATCCAGGCAATAAAAACGGGCCCTGGATGAGCGTGCGCGCCGAGCGTATGCGAACAGGCGCGGAAGACTGCGAATTGCTGCACATGATTGCAGATAAGGACAAAGTCAAAGCCGACGCCCTCTGCGCCAATGTATTGAAGTCATTCGACGAATATTCAACAGACGTCAACGTCTTCGACGCCAACTATATCAGGTTACTGGAAGCGGCCGATGCGCTTAAGTAAAAATTATTAAAAACCAGGCGGAACCATGAAAAAAATCATTACTGTTCTTCGGATCGCCATTGGATGGCATTTTTTATACGAAGGTTTAATAAAATTGTTTGCCGAAAACTGGTCGGCTGAGAATTATTTGGGCAATACCTACGGTTTCCTTTCGGGGTTTTATCATTGGCTTGCAGCCTCACCCGGCCTATTGGCTGTTGTCAATTTCCTGAATATCTGGGGATTGATTCTGATAGGCCTGGCGCTGTTTCTCGGAATTGTTATCCGGTGGTCTTCGCTGTTTGGCGTAGCGCTGCTTGTGCTGTATTACTTTGCCTATCCCCCGTTCGGTGTTTCACTACTCGGCAGCGACGGTTCCACATACATCATCAATCAGCTGTTTATCGAAGCTGCCGCGCTTGTTTTTTTCTTTTTCAGTATGGAAAAAGGATACGGGTTGCATAATCTGATCAGGTACCTGAAAAAAGGCAAGGTTGTTACCGGGAAACCGGTAACTGTTCCGGATACCGGGATGACCGTGAACGCCCCGAATGTGGAAGATACACCGGAAACGGTGGCATCATTGAAAAACCGTCGCGAAGCGTTAAAGGATATAGCGGCGTTGCCTGTTTTGGGATTAATGGGATGGGGTGCATGGCGGAGCGGCAAAGCGTATGGGATAGACACCTTATCAGGCGCTACCGTTCAGATCAATCAGGCATCGCTGAGTGAACTGAAAGGAACGCTTCCGATGGGAAAGCTCGGAAAACACAATTTATCGCGGTTGGTGGCGGGAGGTAATTTAATATCGGGTTTTGCTCATGCACGCGACCTGATCTACGCCGATTCACTGTTCAAAGCTTACAATACAGAGAAAAAAATTATCGAAACCCTGATGATGTGCGAACAGGCCGGCGTGAATGTCATCAGTGTCGGCGACCGGTGCGTGTACCCCGTTTTGAAATATAAAAAAATGACCGGTGACAAGTTTATTGTTATCAGCCAGTCGAAACTTGCTTTAGACAGCAATGATATTTTCGAAGAGATCAAAGCAGTCATCGACAGCGGAGCGGATATCATACAGGTACATGGCGGACAGTGCGACAGCTTAGTCTACAACAACAAAACAGACCTCATCGGCAAGATGATTGATTTTATCAGAAGTCAGGGTTTGGTGGCGGGACTGGGTGCACATACTGTCGATTCCCTGATTACCTGTGAAGAAGACGGGATTATTCCCGATTACTACATGCACACCATGCATCACGACAATTACTGGTCGGCACATCCGCGCGAAAACAGAATGAAGTATGAGATTTTATCCAAACCCAGTACAGAACACAATATGTATCACGACAACCTTTTCTGTCCGTTCCCCGAGCGAACTGTTGAATTTGTCAATCGCATGAAGGTACCTGTGATGGGATACAAAGTGCTTGCCGCAGGCGCTATCCGACCGGAGGACGGATTTAAATGGGCTTTTGAAAACGGCGCCGATTTTATCTGTGTGGGTATGTTCGATTTTCAGGTAGTCAACGATGTCAATATCTGTTTGGACACGCTTCAAAATCTGAAAAACCGAACCCGTGCGTGGTATTCTTAGCTTCATGGCGGGTAAGCATGAAATTTTTGTACATTTTGTTTTGCAGTTTCAAAAAAAAAACGTACATTTGCAGCCCGATTTCAACAATAATAACAAGTAAATAAAAGATAAACAGATGAAAAGGACATTTCAACCTTCGAACCGCAAGAGAAAAAACAAGCATGGATTCCGCGAGCGTATGGCTACCGCAAACGGTCGTAGAGTACTTGCTGCACGTCGTGCCAAGGGTCGCGCAAAACTATCGGTTTCTGATGAGTACACCAGTTAGTAAATTATTCCAATTACCCATCTTCATCCACTTGTTGGCTGTGATTGTCGTATCATTTTTTGCCGGATACGGCACGCTCAAATATATTGACCGGTATACAAATCACAACCAAGCCGTTAATGTACCCGATGTTAAGGGACTTCAGATTGAGGACGCGGCGCATTTTCTGGCTCAAAATGAATTGCGTTACACCATTATTGACTCCATCTACTCGAAAGATTTTTTGCCGGGCGCCATCGTTGAGTTGTCACCCGAAGCAAATGCAAAAGTAAAAAGGAACCGTATTATCTCCATCACTGTGAACGCCAAAACCGAAGAGACAGCGCCTATTCCCGAAGTTGTCGATCTCTCGCTGCGGCAGGCTTATTCGGACGTGAAGGCGTGTGGTTTCAAATATGTTGAAATTAAGTACATAACGGGCGAGTACTTAAACCTTACAGTCGGCATAGAGAACGAAGGTAAGCTGGTAAACAGCGGAACACGTGTGCCGCTTTCCGCAAAACTGACTCTTGTCCTGCAGGATGGGAATATCACACCATTTGAAGACGAAGAAGAGGGTGAGGACGGTAACAAAACGAAAAAGGAACCCGTGAAAATTGATGAAAGCTGGTTTGAATAATGATGTTGTCCGATGATACTGTTGAATTTGCAGAATCCGCCGATTTACCGGAACAGGATGAATATGAGGACGAATTACAGTCTCCCGACGAAGCACGTCAACTTTACGAACATTTCCGTTTCGTTGCCGACAAAAACCAATCCCTTTTACGAATCGATAAATTTCTGACAGACCGGTTGCCACACGTCAGCCGTAACCGCATACAACTGGCTGCCGAAGCCGGCTGTATCCTTGTAAACGGTCAGGCGGTTAAAAGTAATTATCGCATCAAACCGCTTGAAACAGTCGCCGTCGTGATGACAAGACCCCGGTATGAAGTCGACATCATTCCTGAAGATATCTCTCTTAACATCGTTTACGAAGACGACCAGTTGCTCGTCGTCAACAAGCCTGCAGGATTAGTCGTACACCCCGGACACGGCAACTATCAGGGAACACTCCTCAACGGACTTGCCTGGTACCTGAAAGACGACCCTTTGTTCGATCCTGATGATCCAAGCCTCGGATTGATACATCGTATTGATAAAGACACCACCGGACTGCTCGTGATTGCCAAACGGCCGGAAGCAAAAACCGACCTCAACTGGCAATTCTTTCAAAAAACTACGCAACGCAAATACGTGGCATTGATCTGGGGTATCCCAAAAAACGGGGAAGGATGTATCGAAGGAAATATAGGACGCGACCCGCACGACCGGAAGAAAATGACGGTTTTCACGGACGGTGAACAGGGGAAAACCGCTATAACGCATTATCGCATACTGGAGAAATTCGGATATGTTTCTTTGGTTGAATGTCGGTTGGAAACGGGACGTACGCATCAGATACGCGTCCACATGAAACATATCGGACATCCTGTCTTCAATGATGAACGGTATGGTGGCGACCAAATCCTGAAAGGATTGTCTTCGGCTACATACAAACAGTTCATTTATAACTGCTTTGACTGTTGCCCCAGACAAGCCTTGCACGCCAAGACACTTGGATTCGTCCATCCGTCAACAAAAAACGGGATGCTGTTCGATTCGGAACTGCCCCAAGACATGACGTTGCTGATTGATAAATGGAGAAAGTACTATTATTCATAATTTATGAAAACGATTGCCATTGTTGCAGGAGGTGATTCTTCTGAATTCGACGTATCGCTGAAAAGTGCTAAAGGATTGTCCGGTTTCATCGATCGGGAGCGGTATCGCCTTTTCACGGTTTTGATAAGAAACGGCGCATGGACGGTTGAGTTACCCGATGGAGACCATGCGGAAATCAATAAAAACGATTTCAGTTTTCAATTCGACAGACGCATAATCAAGTTCGATTATGCATATATCACGATTCATGGCCGCCCCGGCGAAGACGGACGCATTCAGGGATACTTTGATTTATTGGGCATCCCCTACTCGTCGTGCGGCGTGCTTACAGGGGCTTTGACATTCAATAAATATATCAACAACCAGTTTCTGAAAACGCAGGGTGTCAGGGTTTCCGATTCCATTCGGCTGATGAAAAATTCTCAATTCCCAACTCGCAATTCTCAACTCTCAGATGCGGAGATTATCAGCCGGTTGGGGCTTCCCCTTTTTGTCAAGCCAAACGATGGAGGCAGCAGTTTCGGCATCACCAAAGTAAAAGAGGCGTCGCAAATGCAGCCGGCTATCGAAAAAGCCTTTGCAGTAGGCGAAGAGGTGGTCATTGAACGCTTTATCAAAGGGATTGAAGTCACGTGCGGCTGTTACAGGACGAAAACAAAACAGGTCGTGTTCCCCATTACAGAAGTCGTTACCGAAAACGAGTTTTTCGATTTCAATGCGAAGTACAACGGCGAAGTGCAGGAAATAACGCCGGCGCGACTGCCAGACGAATTAACAGCCGCCATTCAACAGGAAACGTTACGTATATACGACTTGATCGGCGCTCATGGCATTATCCGGATTGACTACATCATTCCTTCTGATAATCAACCTGTTATGCTTGAAATTAATACAAATCCCGGAATGACGGAAACAAGTTTTATTCCACAGCAAATAAAATCTGCAGGTCTTGATATTAAGGATGTTATGAATGAAATCATAGAAGACTTATAGAAAAAATGGTGAAAGATAGCGGGATATTCAAATAACATTTGTATGTTTGCAGTCAAACCAGCGTAGATAATGAACACAGATTATTCAAAATATAACTTTGACGACATTCGTCCTTATAATGAAGATGAAGTGCACGAAGCCATTGAATCGCTTACCACTTCCTCCGGGCTAAGACATGCGCTAACCTATATCATGCCCGACATGGTTTGGGAGACGTTTGTCGAACTGATGCGGAACTGTAAATCAAAAAAACAGTTCAAATCCAACCTCGCCCACGATGCCGTTATGGAGATTGCCAAACGGACTACTTTTTCATTGACCATCTCCGGTCGAAGTCGCATACCTGAAAATCAGGCTTGTACTTTTATGTCCAATCATCGCGACATCGTTCTCGACGCCGCCTTTCTGAACGTCCTGCTGCTTGATATCGGTCATAAAATGACCCAGATAGCCATTGGCGATAACCTGCTTATTCATCCGTGGATCAAAACAATCGTCCGCTTAAACAACTGTTTTATCGTCAAACGCGATTTGGCCGCCCGTCAGTTATTGAAATCAAGCGTGCAACTGTCAGCCTATATTCATCACACCATCAAAGACTTGAAGGAATCGCTCTGGATGTCGCAACGTCAGGGTCGCGCCAAAGACTCAAACGACCGTACACAACACAGCGTACTGAAAATGCTCAATATGGCTGGCGATAATAAAAATCCGCTACAAAACCTGATGGAACTTCAGATTGTGCCCATCACCATCTCTTACGAATACGATCCGTGCGACTTTCTGAAAGCGAAAGAAATGCATCAAAAACGCGAAAACCCCGATTTTATAAAAAGCAAGCGCGACGATTTACTGAATATGGAAACAGGGCTGTTAAAAAATAAAGGGCGCGTTCATTTCACAATCGGCTCGCCGATCAACGACCGGTTGGCCTTGCTTAAAGACCAAAACATGGACAAAAACACGCTGATCGCCAAGATAGCCGATATAATCGACCATGAAATCTATAAAAACTATCGCTTTTACCCCTGCAATTACGTGGCGCACGATCTGTTGAATCAAAGCATCTTTTTCCGCACCAACTATGACCAGCGCGATAAAATGCAATTCGAAAGCTATCTCCAAAAGCAGATAGACAAGATCAGCGACCTGCCCGGCAAAGATGAAAATTTCCTCAGAACTAAAATTCTCGAAATGTACTCCAACCCGCTCCAAAACTACTTACACTCAAAAGAACTGAGAACTGAGAACTGAAAATTACAAAATATGAAAATCATTGCCGTTGGGATGAATTATGCCAGTCACAATAAAGAGATGCATCATTCGTTAGTAGTATCGGAACCGATTATTTTTATGAAGCCCGATTCGGCGTTGTTGAAAAACGGCAAGCCTTTTTTCATTCCCGATTTCACATCGGACGTTCATTACGAAACAGAGGTTGTCGTAAAGATAAAAAAACTCGGTAAAAATATTGATGAACAATTTGCGCATCGTTACTATGATGAGATAACGGTAGGTATTGACTTCACCGCACGCGATCTGCAGCAGTCGCTGCGGCAAAAAGGATTACCCTGGGAAATTAGTAAAGGTTTTGACGGCGCTGCTACTATTGGCTCATTTTTGCCGCTACTGTTAGTCGGAGGAGCTATTCAAAATCTTGATTTTCACTTGGATATTGACGGGCGAACAGTCCAGAAAGGGAATACATCCGACATGATTTTTACCGTCGACCGGATTATTGCCTATGTCAGCCGCTTTGCCACCCTGAAAACAGGCGACCTGATATTTACCGGAACACCCGCCAACGTCGGGAAGGTAGCAATCGGCAATCACCTGCAAGGGTATCTCAATAATCGCAGGTTGCTTGATTTTTATGTACGGTAGCAGTAGTTAATTCCGTTGATTGGATTTGCAATCCAGTCAAAAAGAGTATTAGGATTAATAATCCGAAGGTCATTTTTTTGACACAACACATGGATTTTATATGATATGCAATATAACATGAGATTAACGTTTTTTATCCTGTTCTTATACTTGCTCACGGTTGCCGACGCGCAGGCGGACGGGTCGCGCTATGCAACTAAATCTGCACTGTCGGAAGGTAAGTGGGTAAAAATAAGCGTCAGTGAAACAGGCTTTTATAAACTCACCTATGCCGATCTGAAAAAGATGGGTTTTGCCAATCCGGAGAAGGTATCTATTCACGGATATGGAGGTTGGCCAATGGAGGAGGATTTTGCAAAGGCTGTTTATCCGGATGACGTGCCTGCTGTCGAAGTATGGCAGGGAAGCGATTACCTGCTGTTTTACGGAAAAGGACCCGTCAAATGGACTTCCGACATCCCGAAAAGGACTTTTACTCACGAAAACAACGCATATTCCACACTCGGCTATTATTTCGTTACCGATGCCACGGAAACGAACTGGGTGAAGACGTTCTCACGGGACGGGAACGCCGACATACAGATTGATACCTTCGACGACTATATGCTGCATGAACTGGAGAAATATTCGATAACGACTGCCGGACGTCCCTATACAGGTCGCGACCTGTTCGGAGAGAGTTTCGATTCGGGTACAAGCCAGAATTTTACATTTTCAACACCCGGCATTACCGGCGACACCGCCAGGATAGCTTTTCGCTTTGTTGCCAAAATCAAATCAGGAACAGGCATCGTAAGTATGCGCGCTAACGGAACCGAATTAGCGCTATCCATGAACAGCATCAGGGAAAACACGAATACATATGTGGCGGCGCTACAGATTTCACCCGAAGCCACGTGGACAGGTGAAAAAAGTGAAACGACAACCCTGAACCTCTCATTCAGCATGTCACAACAGATAAGTCATTTAGACTATATCCGTTTTCAAATGAGACGTCAACTGCAGCCGTATGGCGCCTGCACCTTTTTTCGCAGTTTCGCTTCTGTAAACAGGGACGCCGAATTTCACATTAAAAACGCATCTTCCAGTATCCTCGTCTTTGACGTCACAGAGGGAAGCCCTGTACAACTGATTGAGACGTCGCCGAATGGCAACGGTCTTACCTTTTCCATCCCCGCTCAATCCGTCATGCGCGAGTTTGCCATGGTGGACATCTCAAAAAATATCAGTACACCCGATATCATCGGCGAAGTCAAACAGCAAAACCTGCATGGGATGAACCAAACCGACCTGATCATCCTCGCTCCTGAAGCCTTTACTACGGAAGCCGGACGGCTGGCTGCATTTCGCCGCGCAAACGATAACTTCACCGTTGAGGTAGTAACCCCTGAGCAGGTTTACAACGAATTTTCGAGCGGAACACCCGAAGCAACAGCCATTCGCCGTTTTATGAAAATGTTCTACGACCGCAAAACTTCCGATGCGGACGCTCCCAAATACCTGTTACTGTTCGGCGATGGCCGCCATGATAACCGTAAACTGACGGATGTCTGGAAAAATTCGTCCGACAACTATATCGTCACCTATCAGTCAAAAGAATCATTGAACGATAACTCTTATGTTTCCGACGACTATTTCGGGTTTCTCGAAGACGGGGAAGGCGCTGACCCTGTATCTGCGACGATGTGTCTGGGTATCGGACGCTTCCCTGTCACAACGCTTGCGCAAGCAGGAAATCTGGTCGATAAAGTTATTTCGTATTCCGCCGAATCAAAAGCAGGTCCCTGGAAAAACAAAGTATGCTTTGTTGCCGACGATGGCAATGCATCTGATACCTTCAGTATCGAATACATGTGGCAATCCGACCAAATGGCTAAATATATAGAAGAAAACCATCCGGCCTACCTGTCCGGAAAGCTATATTTCGACGCCTTTAAAAAAAGCATGGCAGGCGGCAAACCTGCATACCCTGATATTGAAAAGAATATCCAAAAGGAATTAAAAGAAGGGGTATTGATCATCAATTACGTGGGACACGGAGATGCTGTTTCCTGGTCCGAAGAACGCGTGATCACG
>Ga0082212_10005043_pt1 | contig 18160 bp, 17 predicted proteins | sample TergutNt197P3_FD_71548 | JGI IMG/M metagenome (GOLD analysis project Ga0082212, IMG submission 71548) | Neocapritermes taracua P3 segment gut microbial communities from Petit-Saut dam, French Guiana - Nt197 P3 | ecosystem: Host-associated > Arthropoda: Insects > Digestive system > Gut ...
GGTTGTTTCTGCAAACTTTTCGGTTAAGATACGGTCAGTTTCTGCCTGCCTTTCGGTTGTTTCCGCAAACTTTTCGGTTAAGATACGGTCAGTTTCTGCCTGCCTTTCGGTTAGAGCCTGCAAAGCAGCCCAAAAACTTTCAGCGGTTGCCGATGGTATGTTTGTCATATTTCCCATGGTTTATAAAATTAACTCACTGCAAAAATATATCTTTTTACGATACCCAAAGCATTTTCTTATTTTTTCTTTCTCAACGCTGCATTGCTTACAACCTAAACAAATCTCATTACTGACCAAAAAACCGTTTCTGACCAAAAAATAGAGAAAATTTGCACCAAAAAGGGCAATCATATCTGCCATCGGTGTAGATTCACAATCAATTGGAATTAATAAACCTAATAGCCGCCTCAAGCACCTCGTCCCTGCCTGCCAAAATGTCGTCCATGGTGGGATAGACTTCAATGTCGGGGATAATACCTGTGCGTTGCGTCTGTTCGCCATTGGGGTAATAAAAGCCTAACCCGGAGTAATAAACGGCAATTCCTCCGGGCAAAGAAAAATGCACAACATTTCCATTCGCGCCCGCTGTTGGGGTACCTATCAACGTAGCGCCGTGAATTCTAAAATCCATTGACAAAGTTTCCGCCGCACTTATTGATGACGCATTGATTAATGCGACTACCTTCCCCTCATATCGCTTATTGCCGTCTTCCCACAGTTCATCCGGACACTCCATATAACATTCGTATTGATAAAACGCGCCATAATGAGATGGATCGGGACGATTAGCTAAGCCATAACAATATTCCTGCTTTGAACTGATGTAGCATATGAGATCCCAACAGGAAGAAGTGAGAAGATGGTAGGGATAATTTCTCAAATCAAAAATAATTCCCTTACAATCTTTTAAACTGTTCATCACATTGGGAATATCGAAACTTCTCAATCGATCCACGTTCACATAACCAATATCCGCCGAAACGGTAGAAAAGAGTGGAGAGGACTCCCTGACAAAAGTTTTTCTACTCTCTCGAAGGGTTATCTCCTGTTGATTCCTTAATATGGTCAATGTGCAGCCATCCACTATAACCTCATGCAGCCACCCATTTACGGCATTATCCGTAAAGCGCCGGTTGGAAGAGGGTATCAGGGCTGCAATACTGTCTCTCACTGTCCTGATGTTTTCTCCATTCAAACCCAAAATAATATCTCCTCTTTCCAGCAAACTCCCCTCAAGCGGGGTTCTAACCACCGTTAGTGTGTCAACCATAGTTATATATCTGAATCTAAACAGGTCGTATGGAATTGATACGCTTGTATAAGCGTGTCCGTCATTCAATCGCGTTGCCAATTTTTGTACAGATCTGTGGTACAATTTAATATCAATAGCGTTTATAAACTGAGGAATGAACTCAGACAGTGTTACATCCCACGATTGATCCATCAGGTATTTGTATGGATAGAAATAGTATATCACATTCCAATATCGAAACAGCCCCAACAATCGCTGTTTGTAATCGGGAAACATCTTGACATCATCTTTTTCGTTGGGAACAGGGAGATTTATTGCATTTGCGGTGATGTAATATGACGGAGATTTCATTGTCAGTAGGGTTATCTCCTTAAGCGTCCGTTTAATGGTATCGTTAATAAACGAATGATCCAACCAACAAAGGTTTACATTCATATTTATGGAATCTCTCCGTATTTTACTTTTGGGAACTTTGTACTTTCCGGCAATCCGAATCATTTGCATCACTTCGGCATTAACTTGTTCGGGCGTTTGGGCGCCTCGAATATTATCCAATCTCTCCAACAGCACCTCGTCCCAATCCAATTTTCCGGCGGTAACGTTGGGATGGTGATATTTCAAAAGCCCCCACACACGGCAGGTAATCGCATATTTTGATGTATCATTAAACGGATAGTCGCAAACAACTTCAATGGGTTGTGTAAAATACTGCTTCTTAACCTCTTCATTATCACATCCGCAACAATAAAGAAGAGCATAAAATATGGTGGAAATTATCAGAAAATCTCTGTACATTGAAAATCAGCAACGAAAACATTACATTAAACCGCGAATGTAACTCTTTTTTCGTTATGTGCTGTTGTATAAATAAAAGGCAATAATATCCCGATAGCCACACTTGTTAACGAATTATTACAACATCAAATCCATCATCGTCAGCGCCGCAAAGAGCACTGAGGCAATTCCGTTGGCGGTGAAAAAGGCGCGGTTGAGTTTTGAAATGTCGTTGGGTTGTATAATGGTGTGCTGGTAAGTTAACAAAGCAACAAAAAGGATGGCGCCCACCCAATAAACCTTTCCCAAATGGGCACTCAGACCAAAGAGGAGAAGCAGCGGGAGCACGGCAAGATGCAATCCGGCGGAGATGAGAAGCGCTCTTTTCCGTCCAAAATATTGGGGAATGGAGTGAAGGCAAAAGGCGCGGTCGTGTTGCTCGTCCGGGAGCGAGTAGAGTATGTCAAAACCGCTTACCCATAGCAACACCATCGCGGAGAGCCAAAGAACAGGATACGTAAGTTCCCCCGTTACCGCAATGTATGCACCCGCCGGAGCAATGGAGAGAGACAATCCCAACACAAAGTGGCACAACCATGTAAAACGTTTTGTATAGGAGTATCCGCACAACACGGCTAAGGCGGGTAGCGCAAGATAGAAGCAGACGAGATTGATGCTTAGGGCGCACGCCAAGAAGAGCAGCGTGTTCACTCCAAAAAAGAGGAGCACTCCTTTGGGCGATAACTTGCCGGCGGGTAGTTCGCGCTCTTGGGTGCGTGGGTTTTGAGCGTCTATGAAGCGGTCAACGTAGCGGTTGAAACTCATGGCGCTGTTTCGTGCGGTAATCATACATCCCAGTATCTGCGCAAGCAGTGGCAAAATGGAGCGCGGTTGCGCCGCGTTGTATGCCATTGTAAACGCAATCAGGGCAAAGGGCAGCGCAAAGAGGGTGTGCGCAAAGACCACTAACGAAGCATATTTCTTAATGTATTGAATCATCATGAACATCCAACAAGGGCAACTGATGCCGGTATCGACAACCGAACAAGGCACTCCGCCTCTGCCCTATGATTATACCCGTAGAGTAGCGCCGACTTCCTTCTCAAACGCCTTCAGCAACCGCATCATAACGGAATCAACATCGCTATCGGTCAAGGTCTTTTCGGTGTCTTGCAACACAAAACCTAAGGCATACTGCTTCTTTCCAAAAGGCAACTTATCCCCTTTATAGACGTCAAAGAGCGAGACACGCTTCAAGAGGCGACGCTCCGTGCGGAGGGCAATGCGGTGGAGTTGGTCGTAACTCACCGTTTCGTCCAATACCAAGGCAAGGTCGCGGCGCACTTCGGGAAAACGGGGTAACTCTGAAAACGTAATCTTTTTTTCTTTCAACGCTTTGACCAAGACATCCCAACAAATTTCGGCTGCATACACCTCTTGTTTTACGCCAAATGGCTGCATCACCTTTTTGGATAATACACCCATATATGCCATTGCTTTTCCGCCTAAGGTATATTGTATGCCCTCCAAAAAAATATCCTGAGGGGCGGCAGAGCACTCCATAACCCATGGAGACAACCCGTATTGGGCAAAGAGTTTTTCGATATAGCCCTTTAGAGAGAAGAAGTGTGAAGGACGTGCGGCGTGGCGCCACTGTTGTTCATCTACCATACCTGTCATCCATACGGCAACCCGAAGATACTCTTTGTACGCTTTGAGTCCCTCCGCCGCTCTATGGGCATCAAAGAGGTAAACATTGCCTCTCTCAAAGAGCCTAAGGTTGTTTTGCTGCCGATTAAGGTTGTAGGCAATCGCCTCCAAGCCGCCAAATATCAGTGTTTGGCGCATCACATTCAGGTCTGAACTCAATGGATTGAGCAAATGAACCAAACGCTCGGATGGGAAAGACAAAGTCGTTTCGTACCAACCGGCAGGAGATAACGAGTTGCACATAATTTCATTAAATCCGTTGGACACAAAAAGGTTTGCCATTCTATCCATCATCTGCTCCGATTCCGATTTGACGGTATGGTTATACGAAGCAGAAACACGCTCAGGAACCTCCACACTGTTGTAACCCCAAAGACGCAAAATATCTTCCGCCAAATCACACGCCCGCGTAACATCCACGCGATAAGGAGGTACACGCACCGTTACCGATAAATCGCACTCCGACACCACGACACACTCCAATCCCTGTAAAATTCCCATCACTACCGCCTTCGGGAGACGAGCGCCTATCAGGGCATAGAGAGGCTCCCACTCCAACATCACTTCGGCAGGCTGTATGGGCTTGGGATAGCAATCGACAGGTGCATTCACCACCTTGGCTCCGGCTATCTCCTGCAACAAAAGCGCGGCACGTTCTAAGGCGTAGGGTACCATGTCGGGATCGGCGCCGCGTTCAAAGCGGAAGGAGGCATCTGTCTTTAAAGCGTGGCGTTTGGAACTCTTCCTGATGGTTACCGGCTCAAAGTAGGCGCTCTCCAAAAAGAGGGAGGTAGTTTGTTCGGTAACACCCGATTGCAGCCCGCCAAAAATACCCGCCATACACAGGGGTGAGTCTGCATCACAAATCATTAAGTCGTGAGATGACAACGTGCGCTCTACGCCGTCTAAGGTGACAAATTTTTCGCCTTCGTGTGCGTAGCGCACCTTTATCACATTGCCTGTAATGCGGGCACAGTCAAAGGCGTGCAAAGGTTGTCCCGTTTCGTGCAACACAAAATTGGTAATATCCACAACGTTGTTTATCGGGCGCAAACCAATGGCGCGTAAACGGCGTTGCAACCATTCGGGCGATGGCGCAACGGTAATGCCTTCAAGCGTCAATCCGGCATAGCGCGGCGCTCCGTCAGGGGCTTCTACTTCAATGGAGACACCTGTGCCAACACCCGGAGAGAACGCCGCCACTGAGGGGCGGTGGTATTCGAGCGGCTTGTCAAACGCTTCTTCTGCAAGTTGCTGATGTTCAGAAGGAACGTGTGCGGACGACTGGCACGCTACAGACGCCTTGGTTTGGGAACGGCTCCACGCGGCTAAGTCCCGTGCCACTCCTATGTGCGATGCGGCATCTATTCGATTGGGAGTGAGTCCTATCTCAAACACCACATCCTCTTCTAACTGCAAATACTCTTTAGCCGATATGCCTACAGGAGTATCAGAAGGCAATACCATAACACCTTCGTGAGAAGTTCCCAACCCCAATTCATCCTCTGCACAAATCATTCCGCACGACTCCTCTCCCCTGATTTTAGCCCGTTTAATGGTTGTCTTCTCTCCCGAAGAAAAGGTAAGTTCAGTGCCAATGGTGGCTACCAAAACCTTCTGCCCTACGGCAACATTGGGTGCTCCACAAACGATGTGCAGAGGCGGCGTATCACCTACGGACACCTCTGTAACCTTCAGTTTATCTGCGTTGGGATGAGGGGTGCAACGGAGCACTTCTCCCGTTATCACTCCCGCCAAACCACCGGGGATTTTTTCTACCGTTTCCCATCCCTCAACCTCCAAACCAATGGCAGTAAGTATTTCAGCCAATTTTTGAGGCTGTTCGTCAAGTTCAATGTAGTTTTTTAGCCAGTTGTATGAAATTTTCATTATGTATGGAACTATTATGGTGTTTGAATTTATCTGTCACAAAGTGCAATCCTAAACAATAATTACGTACTACTCAAAAAGAGACGCAACAAAGGCATGTTTATCAAAAATTTGCAAATCTCCAACCTTTTCGCCTACCCCAATGTACTTTACAGGTATCTTAAATTGGTCCGATATGCCAATCACTACGCCACCCTTTGCCGTACCATCTAATTTAGTTATAGCCAAAGCCGTCACTTCGGTGGCACGGGTAAACTCCTTTGCCTGTTGGTAGGCGTTCTGCCCCGTGGAACCGTCCAATACCAAAAGCACCTCATGAGGAGCCTCAGGAACAACCTTTTGCATCACGTTTCTGATTTTGGTCAGTTCGTTCATTAAGTTGATCTTATTATGCAATCGCCCCGCCGTATCAACCAACACAACATCTGCTTGCTGCGCCACCGCAGAAGCCACCGTATCGTACGCTACCGATGCAGGGTCGGCGCCCATCTTCTGTTTAACGATGGAGACCCCTGCCCTTTCGCTCCAAATGGTCAACTGCTCCACCGCTGCGGCACGAAAAGTGTCTGCTGCACCCAACACCACGCTTTTACCCGCCTCTTTGAGTTGTGCCGCCAACTTTCCAATGGTAGTGGTTTTGCCCACTCCATTTACCCCAACCACAAGCACAACGTAAGGTTTTTGGGAGAAATCACACGGAACCACCTCCAATTCGCTGTTTGCCCCTAAGGTGAGCAACGCCTCTATCTCTTCTCTCAACATGGATTGAAGTTCGTCTGAACTGACATATTTATCCTTTGCCACACGCCGCTCTATCCGTTCAATAATGCGTAGAGTGGTATCCACACCCACATCAGAGGCTATCAATGCCTCCTCCAACTGATCCAACACCTCGTCGTCCACCTTCGATTTTCCCACTATCGCCCGCGAAATGCGCTCAAAAAGCCCTTTTCTGGTTTTTTCTAATCCACGCTGTAACGCTTCCTGTTTTTGTGGTTCCTGATTCTTTGATTTAGAGGGAAATAGTCCGAATATAGCCATGTCGATAGATATAAACCGCAAAGATAAACAGTTTCTTAGAAACTGTTTAAATTTGTTACCGAAATTATTTTATGCCTGTGGTCAGCCGATTTTGGATGCCCTTCGACCAAGTCATAGTGGCGACTGTGGTGCGGGAGGATGGCGCGAAAAGCGACGACAAGAGGGATGAAAGAGTGAGATTCATAAATGTAAACAGTTTCTCAAAGTGCACCAATATCCGACGCCGTAAAACAACAAAAAGAGGCTGTTTGGCACAGCCTCTTTCACTTGCAATCTCTATACACCTTTACTTTTTGTCGGAAAAGAAACCCGATACCTCTTCCGCAGGCAACATATCCTCTTTAAAAGCATAAGCGCCGGAGCGGTTAGAACGTATCAAACGAATACATTTTACCATACTTTTTGCGGAAGTCTTATCTCCGCCAAACGTTGCAACTGCTTTTTTTGCCATGACGTATTAAATTTTATAAAATGTTACTTAATCTCTCTGTGCAAGGTTACCTTCTTCATGAAAGGGTTATACTTCTTGCGTTCCAACCGTTGGGTTGTGTTCTTCTTATTTTTGGTGGTGATGTAGCGGGACATACCCGGAACGCCACTCTCTCTCTGCTCGGTACACTCCATAATTACCTGAAGTCTGTTGCCTTTCCCTTTTTTTGCCATGATTCAAATCCTTATACCACGTTAATAAATCCTTTTGATTGAGCATCCTTTAAAGTCGCTTGTAATCCGTTTTTGTAAATGGTACGGATACCCGCAGCAGAAACCTTTAAAGTAATATAGCGCTGCTCCTCTTCGAGCCAGAAGCGCTTGGTTTGGAGGTTGGGAGCAAACTCCCGCTTGGTACGGCGCTTCGAGTGCGAAACGTTGTTTCCTACCATCCTCTTCTTTCCGGTAATTTGACAAATACGTGACATCTATCTTCTCTGTAATTAAATAAATCTTCCTTTTTTGGGGCTGCAAATATCAGCATTTATTTTGAAACTGCAAATTTTTTTATCTCGCCCCCCTAAATAATCGTTTCCAGCGTATGTTTTTGGGAAACGGTTTGTAACCGTCGGTTGAGAACCATACAAAAGAGGGCGTGCCCACGATATGGTCTTCCGGAACAAAACCCCAGTAGCGACTATCCAATGAGTTATGACGGTTATCACCCATCATGAAGTAGTAGTTCATCTTAAAGGTGTAACGCTGCGCCAAAGCATCGTTGATAAAGATTTCGCCCCTTTTCACCTCTAACTTATTTCCCTCATAAACGCCGATAATACGTTCATAAAGGGGCAAATTTTCCAAAGTGAGTTCAACGGTAACGCCGGACTTGGGTATCCAGAGCGGACCATATTGGTCGCGCGTCCACTGAAACTCTTCGGCAAAAGGGAAAAGGGTGAGGGGACTGTCGGGAGGACTGGGGGGATAGTAGTCTGTATTGGGGCGCACTTCCACAACATTGTTCAGGTTCTTTATTTCCTTAACATTCTCTAATGTAAGTGGTAACGCAGAGTATCCGGGAAGGTGATTTTCAAAATAGATTTCCGAAAGGGAGATTCCCATTCGGTCTAAGATGCGTTCATTGATGGGTACTCCGTTGGTAACGACTCTATAAGTACTCTGAATGCCGGGAAAAGCCTCTTGAGCCACCCCATTTACAAAAACCCATCCGTCCCGTACTTCAAGGGTGTCGCCGGAAACAGCCACGCATCTCTTGACATAGTTGTCTCTTTTGTCCACAGGGCGAACTACAATAGGACCAAATTTTTGGATAGTAATGCTCTGTCCATACATACGGGCATACGAGTGGTAGTCAACAGAGGGGGCAAAGGTTAACACCGTATCACCGTTGGGAAAGTTAAAGACCACAATATCGTTCCGCTTTACTTTGGAAAAACCGGTCAAACGACGGTAGTCATTTTGAATCCATGTGAGGTACGACTCTCCGCCAATCACAGGAATAACATTGTGAATCAAGGGGATTGACAATGGAGTTTGCGGCACCTTGGGTCCATACCTCACCTTGCTCACAAAGAGGTAGTCGCCTGTCATCAGACTGCGCTCCATAGAGCCTGAAGGAATCACATAAGCCTCTATGAAAAACATCTTGATAAAGGTAGCGGCAACAAGGGCAAAAATGATGGCATCCAACCAGTCGAGCCAGATATTCCGCTTTTCTCCCTCTTTGTAGTGCTTTTTCCAAAACGCCCACTTCACCTTTTGGGTAACGTAGAGGTCAAAAACAACAATCAATCCAAACATCCACCAATAGTTTCCTAACCAGATAACCCACAGCAAATAAAGCGTACCCCAAAGGGCAAACTTAAACCATTTGTTGGAGAATATTTCAAGACTTTTCTTCATGCGGTGGAGTTGATGATGGGAGCGGGGTTAGTAGGGGCAGATTAAAATGCCTCTACCACTTCTATTTAATCTTATTTATTACTGCCTCAAAGGCTTGCGGATTATTCATTGCCAAATCCGCCAACACCTTTCGGTTAAGTCCGATTTCGGCTTTGAGCACCTTACCCATGAAATCGGAATAGGTCATACCATGCTGACGGGCAGCGGCATTAATACGTTGAATCCAAAGCGCACGAAAGGTGCGTTTCTTGTTTTTGCGGTCGCGGTAGGCATACGTTAAACCTTTTTCGTAGGTGTTTTTTGCCACCGTCCACACATTGGCGCGGGCTAAAAAGTTACCGCGAGTGAGTTTGAGAATTTTTTTACGGCGTGCTCTCGAAGCTACCGAATTTACCGATCTGGCCATACTTTTGTTGTTTTAAGAGTGTCAGCGCTCTCCTCCAAATGAGAAACTTTTTCTGCTGTGGATCTGTATAAACAGATTCTAAACACTCAGGTTAATAATTAATTCATTTAAACTACCAATAAACCTTTGATTCGCTGCTCATCCGCAGGGTCAACAAGCGACGAGTAGGTGAGGTTGCGTTTCTGTTTAGTAGTTTTCTTGGTCAAAATGTGACTCTTGTAAGCGTGCTTCCGCTTCACTTTTCCGGTTCCGGTCAGCTCAAAACGCTTCTTAGCTCCGGAATTCGTCTTAATCTTAGGCATTGTCTTATTATCTTATTGTTTTATTATTTTTTACGAAACTTTCTCCCCCAACTTCAAACTATCAATCTCAAACTATCAATCTCAACTATCAATCTCTCACCACTTTCAACTCTCCATTTTCAACTCTCAACTCTCCATTTTCAACTTCCAACTCTCCACTCTCCACTCTCCACTTTCAACTCTCTACTCTCTACTCTCTACTCTTAATTCTTAATTCTTAATTCTTAATTCTTAATTCTTAATTTCCAACTACTTCTTCTTCACCGGCGCCAACATCATAATCATCCGCTTTCCTTCCAACTTTGGCATCTGTTCCGCCTTCCCCCACTCCTCCAAATCAACCGCAAAGCGCAACAACAACTTCTCCCCTTGGTCAGAGAAAAGGATAGACCTGCCTCTGAAAAAGACGTAAGCCTTTACCTTTGCCCCCTCAGCCAAAAAACTTTGAGCATGCTTGAGTTTGAACTGATAGTCATGCTCATCGGTATTCGGTCCAAAGCGTATCTCTTTGATAACAACTTTGGAAGCATTCGCTTTCATCTCCTTTGCTTTCTTCTTCCGCTGGTAAAGATACTTTTGATAGTCAATAATTCTACACACCGGAGGGTCTGCCTGAGGGGATATTTCCACCAAATCCAACTCCATAGCCTCTGCCATTCTCAACGCTTCCAAGAAGGGAAAAATTCCCGGATTGGTAACGTTCTCCCCCACTACACGCACGTGCGTTGCAGTAATCTCTCTGTTTACCTTGGGTCCCTCCTCCTGTTGGGTAGGAAGGTTACGCCCTCTGTTGTTTCGCCCATCGTTTTTTCTTGCTCCGAAAGGACGTGGTTTGTACGGTGTTGCTATAGTTGTAAAAAATTAATGGTTAGTCCGGTTTTAAAAAAATTATGTCAATGGTTCTGTCAATCTCTCTATCTCTTGGGCGAGCATGGCGACAAAATCTTCTGCCGACATCTGCCCCATATCTCCTTCGCCCTGTTTCCGCACCGACACCAGATTTGCTGCCTCTTCCTTCTCTCCCACGATGACAAGATAGGGAATCCGTTTTAACTCGTTCTCCCTGATTTTCTTGCCAATGGTCTCGTTTCGGTCATCAACGGCGGCGCGAATATCGGAATTATTCAGGAAACTGCAAACTTTTTTTGCAAAATCGTTGAATCTCTCACTAATAGGAAGTACCATTACTTGGTCGGGAGCGAGCCAAAGGGGAAATTTTCCACCTGTATGCTCCAACAACACCGCCACAAAACGCTCCATTGAGCCAAAAGGAGCGCGGTGTATCATTACGGGACGATGGCGTCTGTCATCTGCTCCTATATACTCCAAATCAAAGCGTTCCGGAAGGTTATAGTCCACTTGAATGGTACCCAACTGCCACTTTCTTCCAATGGCATCCCGCACCATAAAGTCGAGTTTGGGACCATAAAAAGCGGCTTCTCCTTTGACAATAACGGTTTTAAGTCCACGCTCCTCAGAAGCCTCAATAATGGAGCGTTCAGCCTTTTCCCAATTTTCATCACTGCCGATGTACTTCACCTTGTCGCCGGGGTCGCGAAGAGAAATTTGCGCCGTATAATCCTTAAAATCAAGCGTTTTAAATATGTATAGTACAATATCGATTACTTTGCAAAACTCCTCTTTGAGTTGGTCGGGACGACAGAAGATATGGGCATCGTCCTGAGTGAAGCCACGAACGCGCGTCAGCCCGTGCAACTCGCCGCTTTGTTCGTAACGATATACGGTGCCAAATTCAGCATAGCGCACCGGCAAATCTTTGTATGAGCGCTGTTTCATTTTGTAGAGTTCGCAATGGTGGGGGCAGTTCATCGGTTTGAGAAGAAACTCTTCGCCTTCCTGTGGGGTGTGGATGGGCTGGAAAGAGTCTTTTCCATACTTTTCGTAGTGCCCCGAAGTAACATAGAGCGCTTTATGTCCAATATGAGGCGTCATTACCTGTTGGTAGCCATGCACTTTCTGTGCCGCTTTGAGGAAGTTTTCCAAACGCTCTCTAAGGGCGGCTCCTTTGGGAAGCCAAAGAGGCAACCCCTGCCCTACCCGCTGAGAAAAAGCGAACAGTTCCAATTCTCTGCCCAATTTACGGTGATCCCTCTTTTTTGCCTCCTCCATCATCGCTATATAGTCATCTAACAAACTCTTTTTGGGGAAGGTTATTCCATAGATACGGGTGAGCATTTTACGATGCTCATCTCCTCGCCAATAAGCGCCGGCAATAGAGGTGAGTTTTACCGCTTTAATTACGGAGGTGTCCGGAATATGAGGTCCACGGCACAAGTCTGTAAAAGAACCGTTCGTATAGAATGATATGGTTCCATCCTGTAAATCGCCAATCAATTCACACTTGTATTCATCTCCTTTGTGGATGTAGGTTTGTAACGCCTCCTCTTTACCCACATCGCGCCGCACAAAGGGGTGTTTCTCCTTTGCCATCTCAAGCATCACACGCTCAATTTCAACTAAATCCGTATCAGTTATGCTTTTATCACCCAAATCAACGTCATAATAGAAGCCACTCTCCACCGCAGGACCGATTCCGAACTTTATACCCGGATAGAGTCGCTCCAATGCGGCAGCCATCAGGTGAGAAGAGGAGTGCCAAAACGTCTGCTTTCCTTCGTCGTCTTCCCACTTAAAAAACTTAATGGAGGCATCCTCCGTAATGGGTCGGTTTACATCATAGAGTTGACCGTTTACCCGCATCGATAGCGCCTCCGCCGCCAAGCGAGGAGAGATGTTTTGGGCTATCTCTAAACCGGTATTACCTGATTCACAGGTACGTGAGTTCCCGTCTGGGAAAGAAATCGTAATCATGAGCGCATAGTATTGAATCCGCAAAGGTAATTAAAAAAAAAAAAATGCTACCTTTGACCAAAATTTTAAACAACAATGAAAACAAACCTTTGGAGTTCCGCCGCAGTAAACGGCTTTTTGCTGTCGCTTATTACTATTTTCTTCACCCTCGTGCAAACTGCTTTTCCCACGAATGGTATGGCAGTCGGTATCTTGATTTGGATTGTAAAGTTGGTTGCTACAGTAGGCGTGCTCTACTACTTTATGAAATCGTTTGGACAGGAACAGGATTCATATCCATACGGTCAAGCATTTACGTACGGATTTGTGGTCTCCTTCTGCTCCAACATAGTGATTACGTGCTACCTTTGGCTTCACTACACCCTAATTTTCCCCGAAGCCATTGAAAAACAGTTAGAGGTAATGCAACCCATGCTCGAGCAGTATGGTACGGACCTCTCGACAGCCGGTATGATTCTAAACAATATGCCCGTTGTTATATCTGTCTCCATAATCATCCTCTACACCATTTATGCGCTGATTTTTGCAGCTATCCTTGCCTCCTTTGTCAAAAAAGCGGAGGAGCCATTTGCTGACGAAACGACCATATAAGGATGGATATTTCTATCGTAATTGCCTTATACAATGAGAGAGAGTCGTTACCCGAACTGCTCGACCGGATTGACGCTGTCTTAACGCCTCTCTCCCTGCGCTATGAGGTGATTTTGATAGATGACGGCAGTCAAGATGGTTCGTGGAGTTTTATTGCCGAGAGAGCCGAACAGATGAAGCAGGAGGAGCAAACAGCCTCATTGGGGCGCATAAGGGGAATCCGTTTTCGCCGGAACTACGGAAAGTCAGCCGCGCTCTTCTGTGGTTTTGAGGCGGCTAAAGGCGATGTAGTGATTACGATGGACGCAGATTTGCAAGACAGCCCGGACGAACTCCCGGAGTTGTATCAGATGATCCAAAGCGGGAAGTACGATTTGGTATCGGGCTGGAAAAAGAGACGGCACGACGGAGTGTTGAGTAAGAACCTCCCCTCAAAACTCTACAACGCCACCGCCCGAATGGTAACAGGCATCAAGTTGCACGATATGAATTGCGGACTTAAAGCGTATCGCAAAGAGGTGATTAAGAGCATTGAAGTCTATGGAGAGATGCACCGCTACATTCCATACTTAGCCAAGACGGCAGGCTTTGGGCGCATTGGCGAGAAGGTGGTGCAACATCAGGCGCGCAAATTTGGCAAAAGCAAATTTGGGATAAGTCGTTTTGTAAACGGATATTTAGATTTACTATCGCTCTGGTTTTTATCTACTTTTGGGAAGAAACCGATGCACTTCTTTGGTCTTTTTGGTTCCCTCACCTTCCTTGGGGGGTTTGCCTGCACCGTTACCATCATTGTAAAGAAATTAATTGCCCAATCACAAGGATTGTTCTTCCGTGCAGTAACAGATCAGCCTCTCTTTTACCTTGCATTAGTGGCACTCATTGTGGGGATGTTACTCTTTTTGGCAGGTTTCTTAGGAGAACTCATTTCAAGGAACAGCCCTGAGCGAAACAAATACCTTGTTGACAAGCGTATAGAATAAGGATAGGTTTCCAAGATGCTGAAACGCGCACGTTTTACCCACTTTCACTCCGCAGGTCGCGCCGCCGGGATTGCGGAGACGATACCTCATCCTTCCTTTTCAACAAACGCCGAATCCCCCGATTTCCAAACTCCCAGCCCCTCAACGGAAGTCCCCTCCCCAAAACAGATCTACGCCGACAACGCCATCCCGGGCGAAGTGGCGCTTGTGGCACTTTCACGGCGGCAACGGGGGTTTCGTTTGGCGGTCGTAGATCGCCTCCTGACCCCCTCTCCCGATCGTGTCTCCCCCTTTTGCCCCCACGCCGAGGTGTGTGGCGGCTGCAACTGGCAACATCTTGCCTATCCTGCACAACTGCATTGGAAAAGGGATACTTTGGTTAATGCTTTGGCAAAGTACGGAATTGAAACGCCACAAGTACCGGAGGTGGTTCCAAGCCCTCTACTCCAAGGATACCGAAACAAGTCGGAGTACGCCTTTTCCACAGGCAAAGTGCCCCGCTTTGGTTTCCATCCCAAAGAGGATCCTGCCCAAATCTTTGCCTGCGAAAGTTGTTTTTTACAACCGCCACACGTGCACTTGTTGGCGCAACAAGTGTTCAACATAGCGCAAACAGAGGAGTACCATCCGGCAGACACACTCAGAAGTTTGCAAATCCGCACCACCACAATGGGAGAGACTTTTTGTATGCTGTGCTTTTACACAGACGCCCCTCCCTCCAAAGCCACCCAGTCAATCATCCGTTTTTTGACTCATTTGCAGCAGGCAATACCCCAAGTATCAGGATGGTTCTACACAATCGCCAAGTGCACAGAAACATCCCGCCCTTTCTACCCCAATTTTATTCACTTTGGCGGAACCACCCATTTAGAGGAGAGGATAGACGATATGCACTTTAGGTACAGCCCCCAAGCCTTCTTCCAGCCCAACCCCTTGCAGGCAACCGCACTTTACCGCTACATTGCCCGCCACGCCCAACTCACAGGCGCCGAAACGGTGTATGACCTCTACACCGGAGTAGGAACAATTGCCTGCACCCTTGCCCGCCACGCAAAACAAGTGATTGGGATAGAAGGAAATCCATCTGCCATACACGATGCCCGACTCAACGCCACACTGAATAACCTCCACAACACCCATTTCATTACAGGCGACATTTTGGAGACCTTTACCCCTTCCTTTGTCGATAGTCACCCCAAGGCACACCTTATTATATTAGACCCTCCCCGCTCAGGAACGCTCACCGAAATCAAAAAAGCGTTGCTGTATGCCTCTCCCCACAGAATCATTTATGTGAGTTGTAACCCCGTATCCTTAGCGTGGGACTTGAAGCAACTCTGCGGCGGAGTGGGTGGCAACAACAACAACAACGGTTGTAGCAACGATAACAGCAATAACTCTGGTGGAGACAACAATGGTAACGGCAATAATGGCAATGGCAATGGCTACCGCGTAACAGCCCTGCAACCCTTTGATATGTTTCCCCATACCCACCATGTGGAGACGGTGTGTGTGCTGGAAAAAAAGTGATTTGGCATACAAATTCCATCTATGCACACCATTTATCTATGAAAAAATATCACTACTGACCGACAAAAATAGCGAGAAAATTTGAGATATCAAAAAGGGCGATGTCGAAATCGCCCTAAAGGTTGTAATTTTGTTGTTAGAAGACAAAGCCATTACAACCATGAGCAAAAGTAGCGAAAAAAATTTAGTCGGACAGCCGATTTTCAATCAGATTCTGAAAATCATACCCAGGGAGGTTATCAACCGTATCGTCATGGAGTCGAAAAGCGACCGTTACTACAAGTCGTTTAGTACGTGGGACGAACTGATAAGCCTGCTTTTTGGCGTATTCACGCGATGCGATTCAGCCCGTGAAGTATGTGACGGACTGGCTGCTTTGGGCGGCAAATTGAACTATTTGGATATGGATTCTTCTCCTGCCAAAAGCACATTTAACGATGGGTTAAACAACCGGAGCGAAAAGGTCTTTGAGCAAATATACTTTGCCCTGATCCACTATTATGCCGATGTTTTGTCGGACAGCCGAAAAGCAGGAGTTCGTTTTGAGAAATTTTACGCCTTTGATTCAACTACTATACGTCTATTTTCCGATGTATTGAAAGGTGTAGGACGCAATCCCAAAGACGATGGCAGGAAGAAAGGAGGCATGAAAGTTCATATGCTGACCGATATTCATGCCGACACTGCCAAATTTGTAAAAATGAGTGAGGCAAAATCGCACGACAAGAACTTTCTCAAACACCTTGTCTTGCCAAAGGGCAGTATGATTGTGTTCGACAAGGCATACAACCATTATCTGCAATTTGCCCGGTGGACGGAAGATGATATATTTTTCGTTTGCCGCTTGAAAGACAATGCAAAATACGGGGTTCAGGATACGTTTTTGGAGCAGACAGTGCCCGATAAATCGGCGGGTGTACTCAAAGAAGAGCATATTCATTTGAAGTACGCTCTTCAAAAAGGAGAGAAAGCCGACAAAACGCTTTGTCTGCGAAAAGTAACTTACAGAGACGAACAAGGTAGGGTATTCCAGTTTATCACCAACAATTGGGATATAACAAATGACGAAATTGCTTTGATTTACCGCTTGCGATGGACGATTGAGTTGGTCTTTAAAAAGCTAAAACAGAACTTTCAACTCCATTTCTTCTACTCGGAGAGTGAGAACGGAATCAAAACACAGGTTTGGGCAACCCTGATTGCTCATTTGCTACTGACGGTTTTAAAGCGGAAATCAATATCAAAGAAAGCGTTTTCGACCGTTGCTGCATTGATTCGGATACATTTTATCAGCCATTTGGATTTGTATTGGGTAATTGAAAACGGCAGACGGAAGTACAATAAGCGGATAACAAGCAGGAACAAAATCCCCGAAGCGGTGCAAACACGCTTGTTCGACAAAGGGGGGTAGGTTTTGAAAAAATGACTTTTCGAACAGAAAAATGACTAAAAATCAAACAACTAAAAAATGATGCTAAAGTTTGTCGGACAATAGTGAAAAAATATATAAAATTTTGATTTTTCCATAGATAAAAATATATTTGCATCAAATTTAACCCAAATGAAGCGAAAAATTTATGACGATTTGCCGATATGGCAAAGTACGCAGAACCGGCTACCAGTATCAAAATACGTGCCTGCTACGAATCAATTCCTGCCCAGTTGGCAAAAGAGAACCACAAATTTCAATACAGCGTAGTCCAAAGAGGCGGCAGTGTTACCCTCTTTGGAGAGTCGATCGAATGGCTCAAATACGCAGACATTGTCCTTAAATGTCAGAAGGTTACACAAGGAGTCATTCCCGTAAAAGTTTATACCGACCTAAGTGATTATAAACTGTATATGTCGGACGTAGGTATGCTCACCATGCAATCGGGCATAGCCGCCCAAGCCATCTTCTCGCCTTTGGATGCATATAACATCTTTATTGGATCGATTGCCGAAAATTATGTAGCACAAGCGCTATCTGTCAATCGCATACCTCTGCTCTATTGGAAGAATGAGAATACCGCCGAAGTGGACTTTGTGATTCAGAGAGGTATGGATGTGATTCCCGTAGAGGTAAAGTCCGGGGTACGGGTACATTCCAAAAGCCTGAGAATTTTTATGGAAAAGTACCGCTGCCCTTATGGTATCCGCCTATCTAAAAAGAGTTTTGGCTTTGAAGACTCCATACAATCAGTACCGCTCTATGCGGCATTTTGTATCAGATAAAAGGAGTTAACATACATTTCCGGTGTACTAACCCAACTTCTAAGGAGTTACAAATGTATCACCTCCCCGTGCGCCGCAGCAGCCGCTTCCATAATTGCCTCGCTCATGGTGGGGTGCGGATGGATGGAGTGGATAATCTCTTTGCCTTTTATGTGCAGATTTCTTGCCGTTACCAAGCCCGAAATCATCTCGGTAACATTTGCACCAATAAGGTGTGCACCAAGCAGTTCATCGGTTGTTGCGTCAAAAATCAACTTCACAAAGCCGTCCCGCTCTCCTGCCG
>Ga0082212_10005044_pt1 | contig 18160 bp, 15 predicted proteins | sample TergutNt197P3_FD_71548 | JGI IMG/M metagenome (GOLD analysis project Ga0082212, IMG submission 71548) | Neocapritermes taracua P3 segment gut microbial communities from Petit-Saut dam, French Guiana - Nt197 P3 | ecosystem: Host-associated > Arthropoda: Insects > Digestive system > Gut ...
GCCAAATCAGCCCGCTCACGCGGCAGGTACGAGTAAATAGAGAACATCGCGATGTCGATGATCGGATCCGCCGCGCCACTGTACTCCCAGTCGATAACCCGCTCGCTTCCGTCCGGCAGCCATAGTATATTCGTGTTAACATAGTCGATATGGCAGAGAATCTCAGGTATCGCAAGCCTCTCGCGAAATCCTAGAAGCTCGTCGGCCATAGCCCTCACTTCGCGGTAGTCCGAAAACCGGATCGAGTCGATCCCTTTGGCCAGGCCCTCATAGAAGTCAATCATCTCCCCGATATCGAAGCGATGCTCCGCTTTGATACCCGCCTCGTGTATTTTCGTTAAGAGTTCCATCGCACGCCCCAGCTCACCATCATCTTCAACGTCACAGACGCGCGCTCCCTCATAGTACCTGCTGATCTTTACGCCTGACTCACCGTCGAAATGGACGATTTCATCCGCGATACCGAGCGGCTCGATAAGCTCGTAGCTCCGTTTCTCGGCCGCCCTGTTTAACAATTCATCCGTCCCCTTGCCGGGCAGCCGGAAAACATAGCCTTCATCCCTGACATTAAACGCGAAGGATTGGTTTGTCATCCCCTCTTTGAGAGGACGAATCCCCGTGATCTCGCCTTGCCGCACTCCAAAAGTCTCCGCGATTTCTTTCATCATGGCATTGTCGGTGTCAAGCGTGTAGCTCTTGTCATAGAGGCGAAGTTCCTCGAGTGTCTCAAACTCATAAATATTATCCGCGCTTTGGCGGTTGATAAAGACTTTAAGCTCTTTCAGATTGTCCGCGACTATGTTTTCCCAATAATAGTTCTCTGTTCCGGGCGTTTTATAGGCCACTTCCAACAGCGCCTTGTATCTCAGCGAATCATCCGCCGTGAAATAACCCGGCCCGTTCAAGCCCCATGTGTCTTCGCCCGATTGCTCAATATCGGTTATACGCCCGTGAGCGCCCACTGCCACGCCCCACTCCTTTGTCGGGCCGTCAAACCAGGTGCAACTCATCCAGCTCGCAGGCTCCCACGCGTGGAAAATGCTTTCCTGTATCCAATGATCGGCGACGAGTATGTAAGTATTCTTTAGTTGATTCCTCGCGTAGTAAATACTTGTGTAGTTATTCTTGTCCGCGTATTCGGGATTAAACACGAGCTTGACACCGTATTTGTCTATCAGGTAATCAAATTTTTCTTTCAGGTAACCGATGACCAGTGTGACGTCTTTTATACCGGCCGCATGCAGCTGCTCGATCTGTCTCTCAATCATTGGCTGGCCGTTGACCTTGAGCAGTCCCTTAGGCGTATCATATGTGAACGGGACGAAACGCGTTCCGAAACCGGCGGCGAGCATGATAGCGTTGTCGACGCGATACGGTTCAAGATACTCCATACCCGCTTCCGTCAATATATAGCTTTCCGTAAGCAGCCCCTGTGACAATGCGTCTTTAATAAGCGCGTTAGTTTTCCCCAGCGACATATCAACTTTTTCCGCCAACGCGCGCTGACTGAGCCTGGCGCCCCCCGCCTCCGCTGCCGCGCGAAGCAGCAATACCATTTCCGTGTTTGGACCGGTGTTTGTGTTTGGGCTTGGGCTTGTGTTGGTAATTGTACCGGTAGTTTTATTATTAATTGTATCGGTGTTCATAATTTAAAATTATACAAATTATTTGAACACTGTCAAGGCATTTTATAGCAGTTACATATTACGTTATATTTACTGTCTCCCCTTCCGCCCGGTTAACAATCGTGAATTCCACTTAACGGATGATCCATATTGCCAATAGTTTGTTTTTCATGGGTTTCGCTTTCATTGCTCTTGCGGTGATATAATGAAACTGCTTTGATATAATGATAAATTTCTATTATTTTATTTACTGGCAGATAATAAGAGGTGAGCGCGTGGGCAGGATAAATGTGATTGAAACATCGATAGAAGGCGTTGTAATTGTTGAGCCTGTGGTTTTCGGGGATGACAGAGGCTGGTTTTATGAAGTCTATTCAGAGCGGGACTACCGCGCCGCGGGGCTTGATTATCATTTCGTTCAGGACAACCGCTCTTATTCCTCAGCCAGAGGGACGCTGCGCGGTATCCACTTCCAGCGCGGCGATTCAGCGCAGGCGAAGCTCGTCTGGGCGGCAAAAGGGGAAGTCCTCGACGTCGCGGTCGACCTGCGCGCCGGAAGCCCCACCTACCTCAGATGGGAAACTGCCATACTTACCGCGGAAAACAAGCGCCAGTTCATGATCCCGCGCGGTTTCGGCCACGCCTTTCTGACGCTTTCGGACGACGTGGAGTTTTGCTATAAGGCCGATAACTTTTACGATGCCGCAGCCGACGGCAGCATCCGGTATAACGACCCTGATATAGGTATCGACTGGGGCGCGTACTTTGAGGACTACGCGGATGGCGCCGGCCTTATTCTTTCTGACAAAGACAAAGCCGCGCCCCCGGCAAGGGACGCGGACACCGGGTTCGCATACAAAATGAGGACGCCTCTTTAGAGTATCGCCCGTATCCCGCTTTCGGCGGACAAATAATCGCCGATGGAACATGGCGCGGAGCTATATTTTCCATGGAAATCGCTGCCGCCTGTCAGGAACAGACCGTACTGGCCTGCCAGACCGGCTATAACCTCCCTGTCTTTTTCAGTATGCGTGTGGTGATTGAGCTCCAGGCCATCCAGACCGGTTTTGACGAGCTCCGGTATCAAGTGATAATTCCGCTGTTGCCCGGGATGGGCAAGCACGGCAAGCCCGCCCGCTTTCTTTACGGTCCTTACCGCCTCGAATACGTTTATATATTCAATATCAAAATCGCAGATACCGCCATTCTTGAATGTTTTCCGATAAAAAGAACCGAACATATCGGGCGTCTGCCCGGTCAAAACGAGCCAGTCCAGGATATGCTGTTTATACAAATATTTGCCGTCAGCCCTGGCCAGTTTTTCGATATCGATATCAAATCCGTTTTTTATCAAAATCCCCGCCTGCTTTTCCGAGTTCGCGTTGCGCGCTTCGAGGAGCGGCCCGGTTAGCGCGGTAATCATTTCAGTGTTTTGTATGCCATATCCCAAGATATGCGCTTTCGTATTCGTATCTTCGTGAATAGATGAGATTTCAACTCCGGCTATTGTCCGCAAACCGGCATGGGCGGGGATAAGCGCCAGATGTGACATCGTATCATGATCGGTGATACCTATGGCATCCAGCCCTTCATCCTTAGCGATTTCTATTAGTTGTTCGATATCATGTTCCCCGTCTGAAATATTTGAGTGGACGTGCAGGTCTGCCTTTATCGTTTCACTGCCGGACATGATAAAACCGCCCTTTTGGTTCATGCCTATAATTTCGCGAACCATGATATCGCGTCCTCGAAAACATGCGGGGTATGCTGGTTTTCTTTGCTCCTCGCTTTATCGAAATACTCCATCAACCGTCCTCTATGGTCCGGATGAGAGCAATTACTAATTATTTTATACGCCTTTTCCTGCGGGCTGAGGCACCTGAGATCCGCGAAGCCATATTCGGTTGCCACAACCATTACATCATGTTCCGTATGATCGACGTGTGATACCATGGGTACTATCGAGGATATTCCGCCGTTTTTCCTCGTGGAAGGGGCGACAAAAATGCTGATAGCCGCGTTCCTGGCAAAATCGCCCGAACCCCCGATACCATTGATCATCTTCGTGCCGCCTATATGCGTCGAGTTTACATTACCGTAAATATCGATCTCCACAGCGGTGTTCATCGCTAAAACCCCGAGTCTCCCGATGACTTCCGGGCTGTTGCTGATATATTGCGGCCTCAACACGATTTTATCCTTATAGAACGCGATATCTCTGTAAAATTCTTTTAGCTTTTCACCGGAGGGGCTGACGGCAGTCGCGGACGCGCAGACGGCTTTCCCTGTTTTTATAAGGTCCAGCATGGCGTCTTGTATGACTTCCGTATAGAACGTGAGGCCGTCGTAGCCCGACCTGCCAAGACCGTGCAAGACAGCGTTCGAGACGCTGCCGACGCCCGACTGGATGGGCAGCAGGTTTTTCCCGAGGCGCCCTTCCCCACATTCTTTATTTAAGAACTCCAGGACGCTCGCGGAGATTTTTTCGGAAATCATATCGGGTTCCTTGAAACCCCTTGTTGAATCGAGGCTGTCCGTCATAACTATAGCGGCGATTTTTTCCGGATCGCATTTGATCGAGCGCGTACCTATCCTGTCGCCGGGTTTGAAAATGGGCACCTCTTTTCTATTCGGCCAGTCGCCGGTCTCGAATATATCTGCCATTTCCATAATTTCAAGAGGGACGGATTCGTTTACCTCGACGATCAACTTCTTTGCCGCCCTGATGAAGTATGGTGAATTCCCTACGCTGGTGGTAGGTATAATAGAGCCATCGCCCAGGATTTTCGCCGCTTCGATGATAGCGATATCAATCGATTCATACCCGCCCATCCGGAATTGCCGGGCCGATTGCGAGAGATGCATGTCTATGTATTTTATCTCCCCTTTGTTGACGCCGTCACGCACTTGCTTGTCCGTCTGATAAGGCATCCTGCGCTGAAGGATTTTCGCGTTCGCGAGAAGGCCGTCCAGTTCCGGGCCCAGTGACGCCCCGGAGAGCAAAGTGATCTTAAAACCCTTTTCCGTTTTTGCTTTCTCAGCCAAAGCCGCGGGAACATGCTTCGGATATCCCGAAGCGGTAAAACCGCTTACGGCAACCGTCATCCCATCCTGTATCAATTCCGCGGCATCCGCGGCGGATGTTATTCTCTTTTCGAGCTCTTTATTTTCGATTCTCGTTTCGGGTGGCATTTTTATTATATCTATCGGGCCATCAATTTTGACTTTGCCGCGCTTGCCTGCGCCGCGTTCTTGACGGTTTCGATGAAATCCGCTTTTTCAAGCGCTTTGACAGCTTCAATTGTTGTCCCCCCGGGGCTGCAAACATTCTTGCACAGTTGCTCAGGCGCAACAAGACCGAGGTTTTCAAGAACCATCTTCGCAGCGCCGAGCGTAGACTGAGCCGCGAGGATCGTCGCCGATTCTTTTGAAAGCCCGCCTTCGATGCCCGCCCGAACGAGCCCCTCGATATATAGATAGGCGTAAGCCGGGCTGCTGCCGCTGATACCGGTAACGATATCCATCTGCTCCTCCGGCGTCCAAACTGCCGCGCCGATGGCGCCAAATAGCTTCTCTACGACGCGGCGGTCAGTTTCAGATATATTTCCGGACGCCGCCATCGCGCTCATACCTTCGCCAACCATCGCGGGAGTGTTCGGCATCACACGCGCCACACGCGCCTGAGCTCCAAGTTTTTCTTGTATAAACCCGATACTGATCCCCGCGGCGATCGAGATGATAAACTTTTCACCGCCGCCGGCCGCGCCCAGCACGTCCAGCACATCGTCAATAATATTCGGTTTTACACCGAGCAGGAGCGTCTCGCATATTCCCGCCAATCGCTCCGGGCTGTCTGCCGCCCTGACCGGAATCCCCGCGCTAACCAGCGCTGTCATTTTTTCGGGATCGCTGTCGTAGACAAAGAGCTCGTCCGGCGCCTGTGACGTCATCGCGCCGCTTGCCACGTATCCTTTTATGATAGCGCCGCCCATATTCCCGGCGCCTATAAACCCTATCCGCATATCATTGTCCTTTCCTGTGAGGTTATGTCTGCTACCCCGCCGCCCCTATGGCAGAAATAACGTGCCGATGCCGCCTTCCGCAATACAGTCAAGCGCGTTCTTTTTTCTACCGTTCACGAGCAGCATCGGGATGCCATATGTCCCGACAGTCTTTGCCGCCTCCAGCTTACTGTCCATTCCGCCCGTACCGAATGTACTAAAACCATCCGTTATAACCCGCTCGCCGAACATATCATAATCCGTAATCTCGTCGATCAGTATCGCGTCCGGATTTTCTTTCGGGTTGCTGTCATATACCCCGTCAACGTCACTCATGATAATCAGCAGGTCCGCGTTCCAGAGATTTGCCGTCAATGCGGCGAGGTTGTCGTTGTCACCGAAAGAAATCTCCTTTGTACATACGCTGTCGTTTTCATTGATAATGGGTACCACATCTTCGTCCAGCAGCGTAAACAGTGTATTACGGATATTGAGCATGCTCTCGTCGTCGCCGAAGTTATCCGTCGTTAAAAGTATTTGCCCGACGGTTTTACCTCCCACAGCGAAGCGCTTCTTGTACTCCATCATTAATTCGACCTGTCCCACCGCGCAGAGCGCCTGCTTGTAGTTGATATCATCTTTGCGGTTGAGCCTGCCGACTTTCGCGGCTCCGCTTACTCCCGCGCCGGAGCTGACCAGGATCACCCTCTTGCCAGACCCGATCAGCGCCAGCGTCTGCTCCGCTATATATCCGACCCGTTCTTCATCGAGCACGCCGCCTTCGCCCGCAAGTACATTGCTGCCGACTTTAAGTACGATCTTTCGGCTGTTTGCCAATATTTCCGTCGCTTTACCCATCTTGTATCCGATATTCTCCTTCTGCTAGTTATTTGTCTTACACAAAGATATCCTTGTTTTATGCCCGTTGAGATCGTATTCTTCGCCGCCGGAATCGCCGCGCGCCATTTCATCAGCCAGCACCTCGATCGAGATATAATCACCCCAGACGAGCGCCATCGCTTCGATAGCCTCATCCCCCGCGTATGCTACTGAGATACGATCCATCATCTCGAGGCCTTTTTGCTTGCGTAATTGTTGCACCTTGCTGACAAACTCGCGCGCCAGCCCTTCCTGCACAAGCTGATCGGTAAGCGCGGTATCGATAATCACAAATAGGCCGCCTTCCATAGCTACTGAATAACCGGCCTTCGCGACAACGCGTATATCGAGGAGGTCCGCCGTGACTTCCACATCGCGCCCGTCCACATTGATGACCGAAAAAGCCCCGTCTTCCGAAACCGCCCCGGCCAAAGCCGCGGACTCATCCGGCGACAGCCCCGCCAAAGCCGCGGCGAATGACTTGACGTCCTTACCGAAAATCGGTCCGGCGGCCTTAAAATCCGGCTTTATTTCGTAGTCCATATAATCGGCGGCGTCCTCGAGGAATACGACATCCTTGACGTTCAGCTCCTCTTTGATCAAGTCATCCATATCCCCGACCAACGGCTCGTGTTTTTTATCTATCAAAATCATCTGTAACGGCTGCCGGACCTTCAGCCGGTCTTTTTCGCGCGCTCCGCGGCCCAGGCTCACTATCTGCCTCACAAGCTCCATGCGCTCCTCCAGCAGGGGGTCTTTGTCCTCATCGCGCGCGACGGGAAAATCGCTCAGATGCACGCTGCGGGAAATATCAGACATATCCGCTCCCAAAAGGCTCATATACAATTCATCCGCCAGGAACGGCGCGAACGGCGCCATCAAACCGGCAATGGTCAAGAGCGCCTCATAGGTAGTATCGTAGACACTCTGCTTGTCAGCCCGGGCTTCAGCCCCGCCTTCGCCTTCCGGCGCCCAGAAGCGCCTTCGGCTCCGTCTTATATACCAATTGGATAGATCCTCGACGACGAAGTTCTGTATCTTCCGCACAACTCTCATGTGGTCGTAAGCGTCCATCTCACGCCTTACGTCAGTCACAAGAAACGCCAGCCTCGACAGCAGCCAGCGGTCCGCCTCGGCCCGTCCCGCCGCTCCGCCTGTCCGCGCGGGGACCACCTTGTCGATATTCGCGTACAGGGCGAAAAACTGATATACATTACGCAAAGTTCCGAAAAATTTTCCCTCAACCTCCGCGATATCCTCTTCGTTGAATTTTATCGGAGTCCAGGCCGGGTTGACGTGGAGCAAGTACCAGCGCGTAGCGTCGGCGCCGTACTTATCGAACAATTTGAACGGGTCGGCTGTATTGCCCTTTGTCTTGCTCATCTTGACGCCGTTTTTATCGAGGATCAAATCATTGACCAGTACATTGCGGTAGCAGGCCCTGCCTTCGTCAGCGAATGACCTGTCACCCGGCGCCTTCCCGCGGCCGCTTTCGACAAACGTCGAAATAGCCATCAATGAATAAAACCAGCCGCGTGTCTGATCGATCCCCTCGCAAATAAAGTCGGCCGGAAACATCTCTGAATAAAACCTGTCTTCATTCTCAAACGGGTAATGCATCTGGGCATATGGCATGGCGCCGCTGTCGAACCAGCAGTCCATCACTTCCGGGATACGTTTCATCAGCTCACCGCACTCCGCGCATTTGAAGTATATCCCGTCAACATAGGGCCGGTGCAGCTCGATATCGGCCACCTGCCCGCCGCGTCCATCGTCCTTCAATGGTATATCTTCCGTGGCCCGCGCGCGCAATTCTTCCCGCGAACCGACGCACTCCAAATGACCGCAGTCCCCGCAGCGCCATACCGGTATAGGCGTACCCCAATATCTGGTCCTTGAAACTGCCCAGTCGTTTACGTTTTCAAGCCAATTCCCAAACCGCTTCTCGCCGATAAAGTCAGGAAACCAGTTCACCTGCTTGTTGTTACGCACCAGCTCATCCTTCAGCTTCGTCATCTCGATATACCAACCCGGTTTGCTGTAATAGATAAGCGGCGTGCCGCAGCGCCAGCAAAACGGATAATTGTGTTCGAGTTTCGCGCGGGAAAAGAGTTTGCCTTCCGCCGCCAGCCACTTGATGATATCAAGATTCAAATCGTCGTCGACTACAAAGCGCCCCTTCCATGGCGATTTTGTAAAATTCCCGTCTTCGTCCACCGGGTTGACGGTGGGAAGGCCGTATTTCCGTCCCGTGTTGTAGTCGTCCTCGCCGAAAGCGGGCGCCGTATGCACGATGCCTGTACCGTCTTCGTCGGTGGCATAGTCCGCAAGCGTCACATAAAAAGCCCCGGTCCCCGGTTTTGCTCCGGAATCCGCTATCGCGTCCACAAAAGGCATGAGTTGTTCATAGACCAGCCCTTCAAGCCCGGAGCCTTTCACTTCCTCGAGAATCTCGTACTTGCCGGCGCCGAGTACCGAATCGGCAAGCGCTTTCGCGCACCAGACGATACGGCCGGGGAAGTCGCTTTCGCTCCCGAGCTTCGCCTTCACATAGACTATATCCGGCCCAACGGTAAGAGCTACATTGCTCACTAGCGTCCACGGGGTCGTCGTCCACGCGAGGAAATATTCATCCACATCTTGGCGTTTAAACATGACTACAGCCGTATTCGTCTTGACCGTTTCATATCCGAGCGATACCTCATGGCTTGCCAGGCCCGTCCCGCACCGCGGGCAATATGGCAGTATTTTTAAACCCTCATAAAACAGCCCGGCGTCAAAAAACTTCTTCAATATCCACCAACCGGTTTCTATATAATCATTGTTCAGCGTAATATACGGCTTGTCCATGTCGAGCAAAAATCCCATCCGGTCGCTCATCTCACGCCACACGCTCTCGTATTTGAAGACGGATTCGCGGCATTTTTTGTTGAACTCAGCGATACCATAAGCTTCTATCTCGTTCTTCGTAGTAAACCCAAGCTCCTTTTCGACTTCGATCTCTACGGGCAGGCCATGCGTATCCCATCCGCCCATGCGAGGGACACGGTAGCCTTTCATAGTCCAGTAGCGATTGACGCTGTCTTTCAGCGTACGCGCCATGACATGATGGATACCCGGCATCCCATTGGCTGTCGGCGGGCCTTCGTAAAACAAAAACGTCGGCCGGTCCGCGCGGTCATCCACGCATTTTTTTAAAAGCCCGCCTTCCTTCCAATGATCCGCCTGGGCCTTTTGTACATCCGCTATTGGTTTGTCATCCAAACTTCGAAACATATTGTTCTCCTGTAATCGCGTCAGGCGTCCCCCGCCTGATTTCCGTCATCCTTCATAAGTTCACTCATCACTTCGCCGATCGCTTCATAAGTATACCCCAACGATACGAGCTTACGGCTCACTTTCATCGCGGCCTTGCGCCTGTCCGCGCCTTCAGGAATCAAGGCCCACTCCCGACCGGCGGCAGCCAAAGCTCTCGCCCTTTCGTCCGCGTCCGGGTTTCTGTCTTCGAGCGTATTCCTGATCAGCTCGCCGGACAGCCCCTTCTTCCGCATCTCCGCCGCGATCCGCAGCTTTCCGCGCCCTTTCGTCATGAGGGAGTCTGTATACCGCGCCGCGTAGTCTTCATCGTTTACAAGCCCTGCCTCCCTGAGACGTTCAAGCGCCTCTCCGGCAGCCTCTTCCGAAAACCCGGCCTTTAGCAGCCTGTCTTTTACCTCGCTCTCCGTCCTGTCGCGCTTCTCCAGAAACGATAACGCCCGTTCGTACGCCTTGCCTGCCTCACTCATTTTTAGCGCCGTACTCTCCGCCGGTCAGCTCCGAATGATGTACAACCTCTACGTTTTCACCGGCATCGCCGGTACACACCGAATATACGACATGCGGCGCGTCCGGCAGCAGTCCCGTTTCAATCCGGACGCACGGCAGGTCGAATACAGAGAATGTGCGGAACCCCTCGGAGAATCCCCTGCCCGTATACTTCATATACGCCTCTTTTGCCGTCCATATCTCGAAGAACCGGCGCGCGGCCCCATGAGAATCAGAGTCCAAATACGCCCGTTCGTTTTCCGTAAAACACCGTTTCGCGATCGCGCCGGCTCTTGTCTCAATTCCGGGCCGCGCCCGCGTATTCTCGCAATCAAGACCTATCTCGGCATCGGAAAAACAAACGATTGCGTGCCCCCGCGTATCCGATCGCGAAAAAAACACGTCTTCCAAACCGTGTCCGAAAAAATACGGTTTCCCGTGCTCGCCCCTGCGAAAAACCGCGGGTTCCTTTTGACAAGCGGCGGCGAGCCCGCTCCGTCCGGACGATTCCAGATAGTCCGTTAACGCTTTGCCAAAAGCTGCCCCGTCTTCAGCGCTATAATGATAAAGTCTCAAGCTCTTCATCCGGCGGCTGAAGCTCCGGGGATTCCGAAGGCGCCGGATCCGGCCTCCTGTATGTTATTTCGTCGCGTACAATTTCCTCGGCCGCGATTGAAATCGGCACATTGTTGTCTATATCGACAAGCGACGGCTTGCCCGCTACCAGATCGCGGGCGCGTTTCGCGGCCATTATGACCAATGTGTAACGGCTGTCAGCTTTTTGTTTAATTTCGTCGATTGGCGGGTGAAGTAGCATTTTTTCCTCCTGATACTAATTGGCTCTGCCTTTTTTATAACGGTTAATCAGCGCTTCCGCGCTGCCTTCTTCGATTCTTAGCCGCGCGGCCCGGCTTATCGCCGGTATATCAGGCAGTTTTCCGGTTTTCCGCGTTCCGGCCTGACTGTAATCACGCAGCCTTTCCGACTGAATGATCGCGTACATATCCTCTGTGGCTTTTTCCAACTTGTCGTTGATGACGCAATAATCGTACTTATCTATTTGCGCGATTTCGATATCCGCTCTTTTAAGCCGTTTTTCTATCCGTTCAGAGGTTTCCGTTCCCCTGTTTTCCATTCGCCTTCGAAGCTCTTCAGGCGAAGGGGGCAGTATGAATACTAAAATCACTTCCGGAACTTTTTCTTTTATCTGCATAGCCCCGTCTACGTCGATTTCGAGAATCACGTTAAGCCCGCTATCGATCATTTCGCGGACCGGCGCCTTTGGCGTCCCATAATACTCTCCGAATATCTCCGCGTATTCATAAAACCCGTTTTCCTTTATGGTTTTTTGAAACATCTCTTTTTCCACAAAATAATAGTTCTCGCCATCCACCTCGTTTTTCCTCGGTTCCCTTGTGGTCATAGAAACCGAGAGCGCGACCCCCGGCTTGCCTGTCAAGCCCGCGCATATAGAACCCTTTCCCGTCCCGGAAGGTCCCGAAATAACAAACAGGTGTCCTTTTCCAACATCGTCCACAACAGATGATTATACCAAATCGATACGCGAAACGGCAAATTGAATTTCGCGGCGGCCATTCCATTCATTTATCTGAGGGCAGCCGAATACCCGTATCTTTCCCTCTTTTGGGAATACCGTAGCCGCGCCATCGAAAAATATAAACCCTATGCCGCCTGCCAAAAATTTGAGGTGGGCGCTGTTCTGTCCGATCCGCCGGACACCACCGATTTCTTTCGCCTCAACGTCCAGCGATAGGGTCGGAGCCGGATTGCCCTTCCCAAACGGGGCGAGCTGCCGGAGCGCTTCCGCGAGTTCAAGGCTGACGTCGGAGAGTTCTATTTCCAGTTCGGCTTCTTCCCTGCTGTCAAGCAGCGTCTCGTCGGCTCCGAGCATTGCCTCAAGGTCGCGCGCCAGGGCTTCTCTCAAAAGGGCTTCGTTATCCGCGCGGATCAGAAATCCGGCGGCCGCCGCGTGTCCTCCCAGACGCTCGAATAGCCCGCTATGCCTTCTCAGCAGCGCCGTGATATCAAGGCGGCCGCCGCTCCGGGCGCTTCCTTTCAGAAATTCGCCGTCTTCACCTGCCGATGCTGTCAGAACCGCGCATGGAAACCCTGTCGCTTCGCGCACTTTGCCGGCGACTATCCCCGCGACGCCTTCGTGCGAGCTGGTTGGCTTTAAGAGCAAAAACTTTTCTACGGGTTTGCCATCCTCAACATCCAACGAATCGAATAGCGCCATACATTCCTGAAAACACTTCTCTTGAATAAGCTGCCGCTCAGTATTGAGGCTGTTCATATCTTCCGCCAATTCGCGTATTCGCGCCTCGTCTTCCGACAGAAACAGTTCAACGCCTTTCGCGCCGTCTGAAAGCCTGCCTATCGCGTTCAGCCGCGGCGCTATCCGGTAAGCCACATCCCGGACGTCCAAACCGGCAGGGTCGGTGCCTGAAACCGCCAACAACTCCCGTAAAGCGGGGCGTTTCCCGCTCCGGAGCATGGAAAGCCCGTATTTCACAATTGTACGGTTTTCGTTCACAAGCGGCACGACGTCGGCGATCGTCGCGACGCAAGCCAAATCCACGAATTTATTCAACAAAGCCTTTTCTTCGCCCAAATGCCTTTGCAGCGCGCCGCAGAGTTTGAACGCGACGCCGGTGCCGGACAGCCCTCCGAATGGATAGCCGCCTTCCGGCATTTTCAGCTTCGGATTGATATGTATACATTCGGGAAGCGAGTCCGGATCCGGGTCGTGATGATCCGTAATAAGGATGTCCAGCCCTATTTCTTTCGCGTACGCGACTTCCCGCGCGCTTATACTGCCGCAGTCCACTGTAACCACGGTATCAGCGCCCGAGTCCCTGATATCCTTGAGCGCCGTATTGTTCAGCCCATAACCTTCTTCAATTCGATCGGGGATATAATAAGTGATTTCGGACTCGCTGCGTATGTTACGCGCCGCGTTACGCAAAAATAGTGTCATTATCGCGGTTCCGCAAATACCGTCGACGTCGTAATCGCCATATATACAAATACGCTTGTCCGTCTTTAGCTTATCGAGTAAAAAAGCAACTCCCGCTTCCATTTCGGGAAGCAGGAACGGATCGTGTGAAAGCTGAGGTTTTGGAGAAAGAAATTCGCGGATATCATCTTCCGATACGATCCCGCGAATTTCCAGTATTTTTCTTGTTATTTCATCGGGCCGCAAAGCGCTGACGCTATCCCAGCCAACCCATAGGATTTTGAGGCGTGCCCTTAACGCGGACCTCAAAATGCAAATGCGGCCCTGTGCTGTTTCCGGTCGAACCGACATAGGCAATGATGTCCCCCCGATGCACTACCTGCCCTGTCTTAACCGCGAATCCCGAACAATGCGCGTACATCGTCACTATTCCGGAACCATTATCCAGCATGACAAGATTGCCATAACCGCCCGTGTTCCATCCCGCGAAGTATACATATCCGTCGGCCGCCGCGTGTATCGGCGTCCCCGATTTCGCGCCTATGTCTATGCCATTGTGCATCGTCCAGCGGCCTGTGATCGGATGGATACGATTTCCAAACCCGGAAGTGATAGGGCCTATCACGGGCCATGCCATCGCGCCGCCCGCGTAGTCCCCCCATTGGCTGGTAAGGTTTACAAGCTCCTGTTCGATCCGTTTTGACTCTTCTTCGAGGCGCGCTATTTCAGCGGCTACCTTGTCGCGTATTTCTTTCGCGCGCTGCCTCGCGACGGCGAGCTCGGCTTTGTTTTCATCCAGTTTGTTTTTGCTCTCCCTCAGCGCGTCCCTCTGGGATTTCAACATCCCTTCGATGACCTGCACTTCTTCCTTTTTGGCCTCAACATCATTCAGTTTCTGTTCCAGTTCAGCAAGAAACGCTTTATCGCTTTCATGGATACGGCGGACCATCTCCAAATTGGAAAGTAACTCGATGAAGGACTCGGAGCCGAGCAGCACGGCGAGGACACTATGGTCGTCGGTCATATACATGACTCGAAGCCGCTTATTGAGCGAGCTGTTCGCGTCGTTTATCTCACGGTCCAGCACAACGATCTGTTCCAACAGATCGAAGACTATCGCGCTGTATTCGTCGATAGACTCCTGCAGGATATCTATCTCGTTTTCAACGGCCGCTATCTCTTCCTCCAGCGCGGCGATTTGCGCATTGAGCGCTTTCAGCTCTTTTTCAGCGTCAGCATACTGCCCTCTCGCGATGTCGAGGTCATCCCTTACACCCGCCAGATCCCCCTGCAAATCATCGATAACGGATTGATTTCCATCCGATTCACTCCCGCTTTCCGGTTCGGTTTCCGTCCCCGGGGTTTCTTCGGCATAAGAAACAGGTACTCCGAGACAAAACGACAGCAGCAACAACAAGGCCAGCGCGGCAACGCCCCTCTTCGCGCCATTTGTCTTATTAACAACAAAATCCCTGAAACCCATATCTACCTCTTTTCCGGCACCTTTATTTTCGAGCCTTATCTCTCCAAAAACCTTCTCATCGAAATGATTGAGCCGCACGCGCCTATGCTCACACCAAGCGATAAAAAGATGATAATAAGATTCTCAACCATGAACTTAAGCGGTACAAATCCTGTCGGCATAAGCATCGCCAAATCGACCCCGAGCCTGTCGATCGCGTAATAGTAAATGACCCCGATAGCGACCGAACTGATCGCTGCCGCGATTACACCAATCAATACGCCTTCCATGAGGAACGGGCCGCGGATGAATCCATTGGTCGCGCCTATATACCGCATGATAGCTATCTCCCTTTCGCGCGCGAGGACGGTAAGCTTGATGGTATTCGAAACGACCGTGATCGAAACCGCAATAAGCGCGGCGATGATAATAAACGATATCATCTGGACAATGCGAGTCACTCGAAGCAGCTTATCTACCGTATCCTGCGAATAGTTGATGTTTTCGACGCCAGGCATTTCCGACACAGCCGCGACGACCGCGTCCGCGTATTCGATATCGGACAGGGTGATAATAATTGAATTTGGCAGCGGATTGGTCTCTATCCGGTCGAGCACATCGGCATATTCACCCCAATTGACCCTCCAGTTATCAAGCGCGGTCTCGCGTGTTTGGTACTGGGTAAAATCAACGCCGCGCAGTTTTTCGATTTCCCTCATCAGCTCGCCGGTTTCTTCCGCCTCTACGGCGTCATATAGATTGACCTGAACTTGATCGAAGCTCTGTTTTACGTCATTTGCCATCGCGTTTATATTGACTATGACGATAAAGAAGATGCCGAGTACGACAAGGATCGCGGTAATTGAAACAAGCGACGCCGCAGTCATCATTTTGTTGCGGTTGATTTGCGCGAATACCTGTTTAAAAAGTGTCTCCAGTGTCATAGCGGTAACGCGCCTTCCTTTTTCGGCGCTACCGGCGCCGGGTCGTCATATACTTCCGGATGGTAAAGCCCGCCGCGTTCATCGCGTACGAGGCGCCCGTCCTTGATAGCGATCACCCTTTTGTTCATCGCGTTAACGATTTCGCGGCTGTGGGTAACCATCAATACTGTCGTCCCCCGCCTGTTTATCTGCTCAAGAAGCCGCATGATTTCCCAACCTGTATCGGGATCGAGATTACCCGTGGGCTCATCCGCGATAAGCACATTCGGGTTGTTTATCATAGCGCGCGCGACTGCCACGCGTTGTTGCTCCCCGATGGATATCTCGTGCGGATATTTATTCGATTCGGCGCTGAGGCCAACGAGTTCGAGGATCATCGGCACCTGTCTTTGTATAGCGCGCTTCGGCCTTTGCACTATCTCCATCGCAAATGATATGTTTTCAAACACAGTTTTCTTGGGAAGCAGGCTGAAGTCTTGAAAAACTATCCCCATGCTCCGTCTGTGCCGCGGGATATTTCTGGGCTTCAGTCTCGTGACGTCGTAATTTTTATAGAGAATGGCGCCCCTGTCCGCGTCTACCATTTTTAAAAGCAGTTTCACAAACGTCGATTTGCCCGCGCCTGACGGGCCGACAAGAAACACGAATTCACCGTCGTTTATACGGACGCTCACGTCCAAAACCCCTATATTCGATCCATATTTTTTACTTACTTTCTTATATTCAATCATAATCGATAATATCCCCCTGGCATGGGCGCATATACGCTATTTATTATACCTTTTGGTTTATCAGGCGCGTGTTACGGTCTTTTTACCTCCTTGTTACGGTTTCATTGACGGCGCGCAATGACGAGCCGTTGTTTTTTGCTTTGCTTTTTCTTATTATCTCATGTTATATTATGGTTGACAAGTTATTTATTTCCATTATAATAAATATATGGATACTCTATTCTTCAGGCGGCATACGCGAGAGCCTCTATGCCGGACTTCAAATGACTTGGATGTAAATCCGGAAGCCGGCGTTATAAACCGCGGAGGAGCTATAGCGGCTGCCGCGGCTGCCGCGCCCGCGCGCTCGGTCATCGGGTTCGCGGGATTGGCGGCCGGATCGGGGGCAACGACGCTCGCGTTCGCGGCCGCTGAATATCTGGCCGCGAAGATTCCGGGGAAACACGGCGCTGTCACGCTGCTTGAGCTCGACCCCAGGCCCGAGGCTCATGCCGGCAAGCCATATGACAAAGTGGGCATAGACCGGCGCTTCGCGGGGCGTGAGTTCATACCTTTTCACCGCCTTGCTTCCGAGGGGAAACCACTGCGGGAAGCCCGAAATATAGACGGCGGGATAAACTGGGCGCTGCGTACTCCCGGCGATTCCGGGCCGACGCCTTCCGGCGCCGCCCTGCTCCGTCTGAGGAATAACGCGATCGGCGATATAGTCATATGCGACATTCCCGTTTATGGATATCTGAGCGCCTACGACACGGCGGCTTCCGGCTCATTCCCTCACAAGGCCGGCCGCGACACGCTGCTTGCCCTGCTCGCGGATCTGGATCATCTCATTTGCGTTTTCGACCCCCTGCCCTCACGCTTGCTAGCGTCCGTATCCGCTGCCGAAGCCTGCCGGGTCGCCGCCGCCGCGGGTCTTAAAACCACATATGTGTTCAACAAAATGAATCCCGGCGTTAATATCCGTGAGGTCTTGCGCTTTACCGGCGTAAGGAAATACGTGCCCGTCCCGTCTATAAACGCCGAAGCCGTTTACGCCGCCGAATACGCGTGCCGGAGCCTCGCCGCCGAACCGGAGATGAGCTCCGCTTTGTCGGCCCTTTTCGATTAACTTTTCGAGCAGTATATTTTTGCTGCTCAATTAGCTCCGGATCGATTGCCGCGGTAATAAAATCCGCCCTTTCTTGTGTTATACTGTTCCAAACCGAACACCTTTGAGAGAGCAAACCGACAAGCAAAGGAGAAGAACCATGGCGATCGATGTACTATTCAAAAACGGCCGCGTTGTGACCGATATGGCCACATTCAAAGCAGACGTCGCGGTGAGCGGCGAGACAATTTCGCAAATAGGGGTCAATATCAAACCCGAACCGGGCGCCGAAGTGATCGACTGCCGGGGCAAACTTATCCTTCCCGGCGCTATAGACGCTCACACGCACCTCGCGATGCCTTTTGGCGGGACCATCTCGACTGACGACTACGAGAGCGGCACGCGCTCCGCGGCGGCGGGCGGCACCACCACTGTTTTCGACTTTATCCTTCAGGATTTCGATGAAACATTCCCGGACGCCATCAAGCGGCGTGATGCGATCGCGAAACCGCAGGCTGTCGTCGACTATGGTTTTCATCTCGCAGTAAAAGACGTAAAAGGAAAGCTGCTGTACACGATGGAGGACGCGGTAAAAATGGGCGTGTCCAGCTTCAAAGTCTTTATGGTCTACGATTTTGGCGTTTCGGATG
>Ga0082212_10005045_pt1 | contig 18160 bp, 16 predicted proteins | sample TergutNt197P3_FD_71548 | JGI IMG/M metagenome (GOLD analysis project Ga0082212, IMG submission 71548) | Neocapritermes taracua P3 segment gut microbial communities from Petit-Saut dam, French Guiana - Nt197 P3 | ecosystem: Host-associated > Arthropoda: Insects > Digestive system > Gut ...
AAAAACTGTTTAAAGAAAAAACCGCATCATTCGAATTTGACAAAACGCTGACATTCGATAAAGTGACCGATGTCTATTTTTCGGGAGCGCTTCACGACGAAAAACAGGTGCCGCATGTGCAAATCAACAATCCCGAATCGTACAACAATATCAATATCAAGGAATACGACGCGCCGTGTCAATATTATTGCCCTGCCGAAGTATATGAACTGCATACCGACAAATCGGGACACAAGGAGTTAAGAATCCACTTTGAGAACTGCCTGCACTGTAAATCCTGCGACATCAAAGAACCTGCCGACGGCATCACCTGGAATGTACCCAACGGTGGTAACGGGCCGGAATACAAAAGTATGTAGGTCGACTATAGGATTGGGATTTTTTTATGAAGCAATCAACAAATCATATTTCTATCGGCATTTTAGGCGTTGGCGTCATAGGATCGGCGCTTGCGCGGGGTTTTGCTACTGCACAGCCAGAATGTCAATTGGTGCTTTCATCGCTCGATAAAGAAAATATGATTGAGTTGGCTGCTTGTTTTCCGGAGCGTGTCCGATTGGCTGCTGACAACCAACAAGCGCTTGATGAAGCAGATTGGATTATTTTAGCGCTGCCTCCGGCTCAAGGGGAAACAATCCTGCGGGCGCTTCATTTTCGTTCGGATCATAAGGTTATCAATCTTTTGGCAGACAAAAGTTTAGAACAAATAGCCCAATGGATTGGACCAACGGCTTTATTAGCTCACGCAGTTCCATTACCTTTTGTAGCCAAACACTTAGGGCCAATCGTCATTTATCCGCAGTCGGACGAATTAGTCCGGCTGATGTCTCCGTTAGGACAGGTAGTCGTTGCCAACACTCCTCATGAAGTACATGTATTTCAGGCCATTACTTCATTTATGGCTCCTTTCGATACGCTTTTGGACGAAATCGTTCGCTGGGCGGGAGAAAACGGCGTGGAAGAGATGGCTGCAAAAGCGTACACGACAGCCTTTTTCGGTGCAATATGCCAACAAGTGGCACAGGCTCCGGAGGGCAGGTTACATGAACTGGCCAATGAAATGACTCCCGGCGGAATCAATGCCATGGCAAAAGATTATATCAGCAGGAATAATGCTTTCTCTGTCTGGATAGAGGCTTTAAATCCGGTGATGGAAAGATTGGGAAAGCAAACTAAATAATATAAAAGATTCTTCAATCATAAAAAGTTCAGTATAAAAGGTTTAATAAACAGAAAATATAATAAAAAAAAACACAAATATGGTAATTATCACTTTAATAAAACAAGTACCGCTTCCCAGCGAAATGCGCATGGGCGAAGACGGTTTGATGGACAGGACAAAAGCAAAATCCATCATCAACATTGATTGTCAGTTTGGACTCGAAGCCGGACTGCAGCTGAAAAAGAAATATCCCGAAGCCCGTATGATTGCTGTTTCAATGGGGCCTCCCTCCTTTGAAACGGCCTTGCGCACAGCCATCTCCATGGGCTACGACGATGTGTACCTGCTTTCCGACCGCAAACTCGGCGGTAGCGATACCTACGCCACAGGGCTTGCCCTCTCCACCTTGCTAAAGCATTTGGGATTTACCAAAGACAGCAAAGAACCGTTTGTCGTTTTTGCAGGCCGCCAGACAAGCGACGGCGATACGGCGCACGTACCCTCGCAGGTAGCCGAAAATCTGGGTATCCCGCAGGCCACTTTCGTCGAAAGGGTACAGGCCGACGACAACGGCAATATCATTGCCAAACGCATTATCGAAGGCGGTTATCAGATGATGCAACTCCCGATGCCTTGCGTTATTTCCCTTACCCCGACAGGGATTGGGCCACGCAAACCCTCATTGGTTGGCGCTATCAAATCGCGTAATGCCAAAATCAATGTATTTGGTGTTGACGATATCCATCTATCGACTGAAAAAATCGGACTGTCGGGTTCGCCGACCATCGTTTCCGCTGTGCAGGATATTGTGAGCGACCGTCCGCCTGTAATGATGTCGGAAGGACAGGGCGAAAAACAGTTGGTCGATAACTTTATCACCAAATTCAATACAGGCGGGAATACAATGCAAAAAGCCGAATCGAAAGAAAAGGCAGCAAAGGATCTGCCTGATTTTCCGTTTGTGGATATACGAAACGGCGCAAAAGGCATTTTGACATGGGCCGAAATCGTCAATGGCAAAATCGGCCGCCCGTCCATAGAGTTGTTGACTCCTGCCCGTAATCTGGCCAATGAGTTGGGTGATGACACCAAAATTTCTACCGTATTGATAGGCAAAAATGTAGCGCCATTGGCACAAACGCTTTTTGAACATGGCGCAGATGAAGTAATCATCGTTGAAGACGACCGTTTGGAAGAATATTTGGTGTTGCCGTTTTCCGATATTTTCGCTCAAATCTGTAGAGAAAGAAAGCCGGAAATAGCCCTCTTTGCCGCAACTACTTCGGGACGTGAACTCGCTCCTCGTACTGCCGTCAAGACAGGAAGCGGTGTGACGGCCGACTGTACCGGATTGATCATCGGTAATTATGTCAATAGAAAGAAAAAAGAGATTGTATATCCGATTTTACATTCGCGACGTCCGACGTATGGCGAAAGCAAGTTGGCCACGATTCTCGGATTTGAATTTCCGCAGGTGTCCACCGCCCGCGCAGGTACATTTGAAGTGCCTGAAAGACAGGAAGGACGCACAGGAAAACTCTCTACCTTCACGCCTCAATTGAATGATGCACATTTTGTAGTCGAAATACTCCAAACCGTTCGCGGCGAAGGCGGCATGCAGGGATTGTTCGATGCCGAAATCATCGTTGCAGGCGGACGTGGAACGGCAGGCGACGAACTGTCGTTAGTAAAACAGCTTGCCGAAGCCCTCAAAGCGCAGGGAATCAAAGCCGAATGGGCTTGCAGCCGTGTGGTAGTCGATGAAGGGCTGTCCGAATATGCACGTCAAATCGGACAGACAGGCAAGACCGTCCGCCCGAAAGTATATGTGGCAATCGGCGTATCGGGAGCCATCCAGCATATTGCAGGCATCAAGGAATCGGGCAAAATAGTCGCCATCGACCACAACGCAAAAGCCTCCATATTCCATCATGCCGACTTCGGCATCGTTGGCGAATACGAAGACATTGTACCCGAACTGATTGAACGCGTAAAAAGCGGCTTCACTTTCGGTATTGAAGCGGGGAAAAAGTAATGAGGTTCGCCCTGCTTTTTTATTCGGATAACCTGCTTCTTACCATTTATTTGAATGATACCGTGCGCAACCGCAATATTTCAAGGTGATATATGTGTTTTATAGTTGAAAACAGAAAGTTAAAAATTGAAAATTATGATTATTTATTCTGCCTTATTTGGCGTTTTCTGAATTTTCATCTAATTTTGCACACGTATAGAGTAAAAAATGAATGAATTAATAATGATACAAGTATGAAACGGATTATTCTATTATTATGTGCCGTCATTTTATCAGCATGTGTACTCGCCGAGGATAAAGAGTCAAAAGTGCTGATTGTCACGAATGTAGGTAAAATTACGGTGAAATTATATAACGATACCCCGCTACATCGGAATAACTTCCTTAAGTTGGTAGAGGAGCATAAATATGACAGCATTATGTTTCATCGCGTCATCAAACAGTTTATGATCCAAGCTGGCGAGAAGTATGCCCGTACCGACACAGTAAACCATGCAAACAACAAAAAACCGGATTACACCCTACCGGCCGAAATTATATACCCAAAATATTTCCACAAAAGAGGCCAGTTGTGCGCAGCCCGTACAGGAGATGAGGTCAATCCGGAACGCGCTTCTTCAGGCATTGAATTTTATATCGTAACAGGCAAACATTTTTCCGAAAACGAGATTAATAAATTGGAAAAAACGAAAACATTGACGCCTGAACAACGCGAAGCGTATATGTTTGATGGAGGCGCGCCGCATTTAGATGGCGATTATACAATCTTCGGCGCTGTAACGAAAGGGATGAAAGTGGTACAAAAAATAGAATTAACCTACACAGACCCTTACGATTACCCGTTGAAGGAAATAAGGATCAAAAAGACGAAAATACTAAAAAGGTAAAATGAATCTGTTTATCACAAAGCTAAAAATTGCATGCATTGTGTGTGTATGTTGTATTGTTTTTTATTTCAATGCAAAAGCACAGGATTCATCAACAAACGGATTGCCGAAAAAAATGATCGTTCCGAAAGGAATGCAACTGGCCGTCATAGAAGATAAGGATACGATCCCTGTTGTTTACCTGAAAGAAGTGATCATCTATCCACCGCTTACGTTTAATAACAATAAAGAACGTCAGGAATTCGACAAACTCGTTCGCGATGTCAAACGCACCTTACCCTACGCCAAATTGGTCTACAATACGCTCATTGAGACCTATGAATATATACAAACACTGCCCGATGATAAATCCAGAGAAGCACATCTAAAAAAAATGGAGAAAGAGCTCTTCAGGGATTATAAACCGGAATTGAAAAAACTCACACTGACACAGGGCAAACTTTTACTTAAGTTAGTAAACCGTGAATGTAACCAGTCGAGTTACCAGTTAGTGGGCGCTTTTCTTGGCAAGGTTCGTGCCAGTTTTTGGAATCTTTTTGCCAGCATGTTAGGCGCCAGCCTTAAAACCGACTATGACCCCAAAGGCAAAGACGCCTTGACAGAACGGGTGGTACAGTTGGTGGAGCGAGGCCAGATTTAAGACGCAGATATGCACAGATTTTTTTTGATAAATTACTTTTTTCATTTTTTGATTACTCAAGCTTCCAACCTTTTTCAATAATTTGAATAAAATTAAGTGATTACGCGACAAATATATCATTTGCGCCTCGAACATTAACGGCTTGTGAGACTTTGGAAGTATTGATTTTTATTCGACGCGCTTGGAAAATCCAAATTTTTCATGTACGTTTGCCGAAAAAATCATAGATATGATCATTCTTTTTTAATTATGGTACAGAAAATATCACAATTGGTGCGGGATAACATACGGCAGTTAAAACCTTATTCTTGTGCACGTCACGAGTTTAATGGGGCGGCCTCGGTATTTCTTGATGCCAACGAAAGCCCGATGAATGTGCCTTTTAATCGTTATCCTGATCCCTTACAGGAGCAATTGAAAGAAAAAATAGCAACTATCAAAAAGGTTCATCCTTCTCAAATTATGCTTGGCGTGGGTAGCGATGAGCCAATTGACCTGATCATCCGTATATTTTGTGAGCCGAAAGAAAATAATATCGTGGCGATTGACCCTACTTATAATATGTACAAGGTATGCGCCGATATTAATAATGTATCATATCGCCACGTCTTGCTGAAGGATGATTTTTCAATTGAAGCGGAACGTCTGTTACGAGCGGTTGACAAACAAACCAAAGTAATTTTCCTCTGTTCTCCGAACAATCCTTCGGGCAATGTGCTGGATCGTGGGGAGGTAAGGAAAATATTGGAAGCTTTCGGAGGAATCACTGTGATTGATGAGGCTTATATTGATTTTTCTTCCGAACCGTCGTGGCTGACGGAGTTGGATACTTATCCGAATTTGATTGTCCTCCATACATTTTCCAAGGCATGGGGGCTTGCAGGCTTGCGATGCGGGATGGCTTTCGCTTCTGTAGAAATCATCGGCTATCTCAATAAAGTAAAATATCCTTACAACATCAATTTACTGACGCAGCAATTTGTAATTTGGAACCTGGATGTTGAGGAACGAAAAAACAGTTGGGTTCAAATGTTGATTGAGCAACGGGCCATCCTGGCGAAAAAACTTGCTAAATTTCCGTTTGTTGATAAAATATACCCGTCGGAAGCCAATTTTCTGTTAGTGAAGGTAACTGATCCCGAAAGCATTTATACCCATCTGGCAGCGAAAGGCATCATTGTCAGGAAACGAAATAACATGCCTTTATGCGAAGGATGTCTACGTATTAGTGTCGGTAAAAAAGAAGAAAATAATAAACTCATTAATGAATTAAAAAAAATCTAATTTTATGGAAGTAGCTGGAAAAGTAATTATCGCACAAGAAGTTGTAACAGGCGAGGGAAGAAATGGCCAATGGAAAAAGCAGGAATTTGTAATTGAATACGATCAAAATTCGCAGTATCCACGCAAGATGATGTTTAACCTTTGGGGTGATAAAATTGATCAGTATCATATTCAAGCGGGACAATCGATAAGGGTCAGTTTTGATATAGACGGTAGGGAGTTTAACGGTCGCTGGTATAATGATATTCGTGTATGGAAAGTCGAGGCTGAAGACGGTGTTGCGCCACAGGCAATCAATTTTGAACCTGCGCCACAGCTTTCTGGGCCAATGATGCCGCCATCCGATGATACTTCCGACTTGCCGTTCTGAAGTTTTATCGCCGCATGCAACGGAAAGTCTTATTTATTTATCGCGACGGCGTCCTAACGAAAGGGCCTCCTGCAGATTCGCTTGACCAGTTGGAATTTCTGCCCGGTTTGATCCGTAACCTTTATTTCATCCGTAATAATCTTGATTTTGAATGGGTCATGATGACCAGTCGACAGGGGTTGGGAACGCATGTCCATACACAGGAAAAGATGGATCATGTTCAGGCGAAAATGCTTGATATTTTGGCGGGCGAAGGGATTACTTTTGATAACATATTTTGCGATAATAATTGGGTAAATTTTTATATCAACGGCAATTATGATTTGGCAAACTCGTACATCATCGGCCATCGTAAAACAGATAGACATCTTGCCGAAAAACTTGACTGCAAATTCATCCAATTATCAACGCCAGAATACACCCCAAACGCTGTAGAAAACACCGCGAAAGACAATTATCTATACCATTCATGGGAGCAGATCAAAGAACTGCTATATGCAGGCGAACGCCAGTCGACCATTCAGCGTACAACAAAGGAAACCGACATTCTTGTCCGTGTGAATATCGACGGTAGCGGTCGCTGCGATATATCGACCGGCATCGGTTTTTTTGACCATTTGCTTGAACAAATCGGTAAACATGGCGGATTAGACATGACGATAAAAGTGAAAGGCGATTTGCATGTCGACGAACATCACACCATCGAAGATACGGCAATAGCCCTCGGCGAAGCGCTCTATCAGGCATTAGGCAATAAACGAGGCATTGAACGATACGGGTTCTGCTTACCGATGGACGATTGCCTATGTAGCGTTGCGCTCGACTTCGGCGGACGTTCGTGGATCGACTGTGACGTTGAATTTAAAAAAGAGAAGATTGGCGATCTGCCGACGGAAATGATTTTCCACTTCCTTAAATCATTCAGTGACGCCGCAAAGATGAACCTCCATATCAAAGTCGAAGGCGAAAACGAACACCATAAAGCCGAAAGCATTTTTAAAGCCTTGGCGCGTTCTATTAAAGCGGCAGTCAAACGCGACGTTTACAAATACGATTTACCTACTACAAAAGGTATTATATAATAGATGAGCGGCGGAATACCACTCAACTTTTATATAAAGCCTGTTCCACATCTGCCATCAGGTCGTCGATGTCTTCAATGCCGACAGAAAAACGGATCAAGTCAGGTTGAACACCTGCGGCGATTAGCTGTTCGTCAGACAATTGCCGGTGTGTATGGCTGGCGGGGTGAAGGACGCATGAACGGGCGTCGGCTACGTGGGTGACAATAGCAACCAGCTTCAATGAATCCATAAAACGAATGGAATTGTCGCGTCCGCCTTTGATACCAAAGGTGAGGACGCCGCATGAGCCGTCGGGCAGGTATTTTTGAGCCAGCGCATGGTATTTGTCTTCCGGCATACCGCAAAAGCGAACCCATGCCACTTTTGGGTGCGCACTAAGGTATTCTGCCATCTTTTGTGCATTTTCACAATGGCGGGGCATACGCAGGTGAAGCGTTTCAAGGCCCACATTAAGCAGGAATGCGTTTTGCGGCGACTGTATTGAACCTAAATCACGCATTATCTGCGTGGTTGCTTTGGTTATGTAGGCTAATTTACCGAATTTCTTTGTGTATGTGATGCCGTGATACGAATTATCCGGCTTTGTCAGGCCGGGAAACTTATCGGCGTATGCATCCCAATCGAAGTTGCCGCTGTCCACAATGACTCCTCCTACAGCCATGGCATGACCGTCCATGTATTTTGTGGTGGAATGGATAACGATGTCGGCGCCCCATTCAAACGGGCGACAGTTAATCGGCGTAGGGAAGGTGTTGTCAACAATCAGCGGCACATGATGTTTATGCGCCAGGCGGGCAAACTTTTCAATATCAAGCACAGAGCCGGCCGGGTTGGCTATCGTTTCACCGAAAACCGCTTTTGTATTCGGACGGAAAACCTTTTCTAATTCTTCTTCGGAATCATCCTGATTGACAAAAGTAAATTCGATGCCCATCTTTTTCATGGTTACGGAAAACAGATTGAATGTGCCTCCATAGAGTTCTGAAGCGCTAACAATGTGATCGCCAGTTTCACAAATGTTAAAAATCGAATAGAAAGAGGCCGCTTGCCCGGAGGAAGTGAGCATGGCTGCTATTCCGCCTTCAAGCGCCGCGATTTTTGCTGCAACGCAATCGTTTGTCGGGTTTTGCAGTCGAGTGTAAAAATAGCCGGATTTCTCCAGATCAAATAACTGTCCCATCTCATCGCTGGTCGCATATTTGAAGGTAGTACTCTGATAGATAGGCAATACGCGCGCTTCGCCGGTTTTAGGTTCCCAACCGCCCTGTACACAAATCGTGTTTCTTTTTTGTTGTTTCATACTTATATTTATTCGTTTCTTAACTCTTAACTCTTAACTCTTAACTCAATAAACAACATACCCTATTATGGCCGCTAACAGAATGGTTCGAATCACGCCCCACTTGAAGAAATACGAGAGCGCAAAGGTAACAATAAATATGATTATACTGGTATAGTCTGTAAAATTCTGTTTGTTTATTAGCAATAGAGCGGCAGCGGCGATTAGGCCAATAGCCGCCGGCTTCATACCTGATAATGCAGCAATTACATATTTATTGGTTTTAAATAGCAGCAAAAAATGACAAATCAGAACCATGATGATAATCGATGGCAAACAGACAGCGAAGGTGGCAACCAAAGCGCCGGAAACTGTTTCACCTGTTGCCTGGTAGCCGATATAGGTTGCGCTGTTGATGGCAATTGGACCGGGCGTTACCTGCGAGATTGCAACGATATCCGTAAATTCGCCGGCTGTCAACCATTGATGCACCTCTACAACCTCATATTGTATCAGGGAAAGCATCGCATAACCGCCGCCAAAACCGAACAAACCGATTTTGAAGAAGGTATAAAACAACTCTATATAAGTCTCAAACATTAAATTATGAATTATGAATCATTTTAACTCTATTAATAACAATTCCTCCGGTCGCGGCAATTAAAATAACCATGATGGGCGAGATTTTCAGTAAAAAAACTGCCGCGGCAGACAGAAATGAAATCAACGTGAAATGCCAGATAAATTTTTTCTTCTGAAGAATTTGTACGAATGATACGGCTATCAATGCCACAACAGCCGGTCGTAACCCTTTGAAAATACGCGCTATTACCTCATTATCCCTTATGTTGGAGAAGAACATGGCGATGACTAATATGACGGTAAACGAAGGGATGACCGTTCCGAATACCGACGCCAATACACCTTTCATCCCACGCATCTTATAACCGACAAAAACAGCCGAATTGATGGCAATCGGGCCGGGGGCCGACTGTGCTAACGCAAGTGTTTCGGTAAATTCTTCAGCAGTGATCCAGCGCCTCCGCTTAACGATTTCCTGCTCAATCAGCGGAATCATCACATAACCGCCGCCGAGCGTGAAAGCGCCAATCTTGAAAAATGACCAGAAAAGTTGCAAATAAAATTTCATTGCCGACACAAATCTATTGAGGGTGTAAAAGTAGTAAATCAGGGATTAAATACAAAATATAACAAGTTTTATTTTGTATTTCATTCAACTTGCACTATCTTTGCATCGTTTTTATTCTATGGAATTTATGACCAAAAAACGTGCAAAATCCAAAAAAAACAAGCAGAAAAGTAAGCGTTTTGTTTCTCTTAAAAAGTTTGTGACGAATAAACAGGTTCATTTTATTATTGGGATGATTGTTTGTTTTTTTACAATCTATGTGAGTGTTGCTGTGATTTCATTTTTTTTCACAGGCGAATCCGACCAGAGTATAGTGCTGAATCTTAATATCAAAGATGTCCTCTCGAAAAAGGTGGTTGTTACAAATTGGGCCGGTTTGGTCGGCGCTTACCTGGCTGATGTTATTGTAAACCGCTGGTTTGGAGTCGCATCGCTGTTTCTTGTCATTTTATTGGGTTCAGCAGGCGTAAAGTGGATGTATTTACGTAAAACGAATCTCTTTAAACGTTTTATAATCTGTTCATTACTGACTATCTGGGGTTCGGTCGTTCTTGCTTTTATCGGTAGCAGAATTGGCGATCCGTTTTTTAAACCCGGAGGAGAGCATGGTCAGATGCTCGCCTCGCTGCTTCACGATCACATCGGATTCATCGGAATCATGCTGGTTTTGATAACAGGTTTGATTTTGATTGCCGTCTTAATAAGCAGCCGTACTGTTCCTGTATTGATATCCCTGTTTTCTTTTGGAACAAGTAAAATAAACACAGGTGACAATACAGTGATTGATAATAATCCTTACGACGATTTAGAAAGTGACGACGAATCGGATAATGATGAACCTGTCCTGCCTGAAACACAAAAAACCTCCTGGTGGCAATTCCTGTTTCGTAGAAAAAAGCGCTCCAAAGATGAAGAGGATGAAGAAACGGAAACGGACGATGAAATTGACGTAATACAGGATATTGAAAATAATCCTCCATCGAACAATGGCGCTAAAACGAAAATGCCTTTCGAGGAAGAAGAGTTTGTTGTCGAAGTAGCCAAAGGCGACGATGAAAAGTACGTCTCTAAGCAACTCGGCGTTTATGATCCGCGTCTTGATTTATCGCATTATCAATTTCCCGGCACCAATCTGCTAAAGAAATATAATCAATCGGACTATCAACTTGATATGGTTGAGCAAAATGAAAATCAGCGACGAATCATAAAAACGCTGGAAAATTTTGGAATCAGTATCGTTTCCATCAAAGCAACGGTTGGTCCGACGATAACACTTTACGAAGTGGTGCAGGATCCGGGTGTTCGTATATCGAAAATTCGAAATTTGGAAGATGACATAGCTCAAAGCCTTTCAGCTGATGGTATCCGTATCATTGCCCCTATGCCGGGAAAAGGTACAATAGGCTTTGAAGTGCCCAACAAAAAACCACAAATTGTATCAACGGAATCGGTAATCGCGTCCCGTAAATTCGGCGAATCGTCATACGAACTGCCTGTTGTACTGGGACGTACAATTACAAATGATGTCTTTATGTTTGATCTTACAAAAATGCCCCATCTTTTAGTGGCAGGCGCTACCGGACAGGGGAAATCCGTCGGATTGAATGTGATCATCACATCTTTATTATTCAAAAAACATCCTTCGGAACTAAAATTAGTTCTGATCGATCCGAAAATGGTTGAATTTAATATCTACGAAAATATCGAAAGACATTACCTGGCCAAGCTGAGCGAACTGGATCATGCAATTATTACTGACTACAATCATGTGATTGATACGCTAAAATCTCTTTGTAAGGAAATGGACAACAGGTATGAACTGTTGAAATTAGCGCATGTGCGCAATATTTCCGAATATAATTCGAAGTTTATCAATCGCCTGCTAAATCCCGAAAAAGGTCATAATTTTATGCCCTACATTGTGGTGATTATCGATGAATTTGGAGACCTGATCATGACTGCCGGCAAAGAAATCGAAATGCCGATTGCACGTATTGCACAAAAAGCGCGCGCCGTCGGAATCCACATGATTATTGCGACGCAACGCCCATCGGTCAATATTATCACTGGAACCATAAAAGCCAACTTCCCTGCGCGTATTGCTTTTAAGGTATCACAAATGAACGATTCACGGACGATTCTCGATTCGCCTGGCGCCAATAAACTGGTGGGACGGGGCGACCTGCTCTTTTCGCAGGGTAATGAAATGACGCGTGTTCAATGCGCTTTTATTCATACGGACGAAGTGGAAGAAATTGTTACATTTATCGGTGATCAGGCAGGATACGAAACGGCATATGTACTCCCCGAAGCTTCCGATGAGAATCCGGCTAATGGAAACGGCGCCATCGATTTATCTAAGCGCGACCAAATGTTCGACGATATCGCCCGCTATGTTGTTACAAGCCAACAAGGTTCAACATCAAATATACAACGCAGGTTCAATATCGGGTATAACCGTGCCGGACGGCTGATGGATCAGTTCGAACAGGCAGGAATCGTCAGTGAGCCGGAAGGAAGTAAAGGCCGTCAAGTACTTATTTCCGACTTGAATTCTTTGGAACACATATTGAACCGTTTACAAAATTGAGAATATCCGGATTTTTTTTCATCATTCATCCATTATCATTCTAATTATGAAACGTCTTGTTTTGCTTATCTTTAGCATATTAACAATAACAGGCATATCTGCGCAAACAGTCGATGCCGATGCCATTCTAAATAAAACATCGCAAACCTATGAAGAATGGGGTGGCGCGTTTGTGAAATTTACAGCACAAATACGTATGGAGATGAACGGTTCAACCGAAAGTTTCGAAGGAACGATACGGATGCAAGATAATAAATTTGTACTGACTGCTCCCGACATGACAACATGGTTCGACGGGACTACCCAATGGACCTACATGGAACGCAATGAAGAAGTTAATATCATTACGCCCTCCAATGATGACTTGCGCATTTTGAATCCGATGATTCTGCTGCAGGAGTATAAGAAAGATTTCAATGTAGCGTATATCGGCGAAAGTACCACCAATCATGCTAAGATAGCATCCGATTTAGTCTTTACCCCTCAAAAGAAAAGCGATATTGAAAAAATTGAAGTGCAAATCGAAAAGAACACTTCGTTACCTGCAAAACTTGTCGTCAGGATGCGAAACCAAGTACTGAGCGTTGTAATAAACGAAATAAAAGCCGACACGCCACCCGTCACATTTTTTACGTTTCCGAAAGCATCTTTTCCGAATGTAGAAATAATTGATTTAAGATGATGATTAATCAGAACTGGTATATTTTATACACCTTGCCCCGTTTCGAAAAACGTGTAAAAGAACGGCTTGACAGTAATGGAGTAACATGCTATCTGCCGCTTCATCGTTGTCCGAGGGTATGGTCGGATCGCATAAAGATGGTGGACATTCCCCTGTTTAATTCCTATATTTTTGTCAAATGCAAAGCATATGAAATCATGCCTCTGATACACGTAAACGGCGTCATCAGGGTTGTCTATTACGACGGAAAACCTGCTATCGTACGCCAGACGGAAATCGACGCCATCATGCAATTTATCGAAGAAGCCAAAGAAAAAGTATTGTGCACCGGTGATGAAGTAAAAATTCTCACCGGTTCAATGAAGAAAAAATATGGCAAAATAGTGAAAATCAAGAAAAAATACCTTATTCTGCATATCGAACAATTAGCGGCATCGGTTTGCGTCAATACCGAAAACGTCGCCCCTGTAAAAAATTACTGATTATCCGTCTTTACTTTAATTTTTTGAAAAAGGAAAGATACTCCTGGTGTTCCGGCAACAGTTTACTTAACTCAATATGCAGGGTGGCTGCTTCGCTAAGTGATTTGGATACGCTATTTGTTGAACTGAAATGCCAGGTAAGTAAGATGGCCTTTTTCTTTAGCGCTTTTAATTTGTTGAGTAACATTTCGTGATCGCCATCGCCGGTGAAAATCACGATAATATCCAGATTATGAGCGATGGAACTCTCGTATGTTTCCAGCGCAAACCAGACGTCAATTCCCTTTTCAATCTCAACTTCATCGCCATAATCGTTTTCGATTGTGCGAAGATGCTTATAATGAAATACAACGTCTTCTTTAATGAGCCAGTCCTCGAATCGTCTTTCTTCTTCGATTATGTGCCTGTTAATGGCCTCATCAGTATTATATCGACCCCGAAAGTAATGCATCTCGGTTATGTGACAGTCTGACTCTTTTAATTCAAAATGATCCGAGAGATATTTCACGCAAAACTTCATCAATTTTTTCACATGGAGTATATAGCCGTTTTTTATGGCATCCTGAATTACTTTGGCATAATATCCGCCGTCGATAAAAAGTCCTATAGAAATATTTTTTAACATAATAACGGTAATTTATGCAGGAGGCAAGTCATGCCTTGCCTCCTGCCAATATTAGTTCACTAATAATTCTCAGGACAAATTTGGAAATACGCTTTCGGATGCGAGCAGACCGGGCAAATTTCCGGCGCTTTTTTACCGATCACGATATGTCCACAATTATCACAATGCCAAATCCGGTCTTCATCTCGTGAAAAAACCAGACCGTCGTTGATGTTGGCTAATAATTTACGATAACGCTCTTCGTGCGCTTTTTCGATTTTTGCTACACGCTCGAAAAGGATTGCTATTTTGTCGAAGCCTTCTTCTCTTGCGGTTGTTGCAAAACCTGCATACATGTCAGTCCATTCGTAATTTTCACCGGTTGCTGCGTCCAATAAATTTGCTGTCGTAACTGGTATTTCATTGTCGTGCAGTAACTTAAACCATATCTTTGCGTGCTCTTTTTCGTTACGGGCCGTCTCTTCAAAGATGTTTCCAATCTGTACATATCCGTCTTTTTTCGCTTTTGATGCGAAATACAGGTACTTCGTGTGCGCCTGCGATTCGCCTGCAAATGCAGTTTGCAGGTTCTCTTCTGTTTTTGTGCCTTTTAATGGATTCATAATTCTTTTGTTTAATGATTAATATAAAAGTGTTACATTTTTATTGTAGGGGCAAGGCATACCTTGCCCCTACAACATTTTACTTCCATTCCTGCGCCAACATCCGCAGATAACTGTTGTAACGCCATTTGGCGTTTTCTTCGGCCGCCTGGAACAGTTCGGCTGCTTCGGCCGGATATTGCTTGGCAACTGACGAGAAGCGGACTTCACCTTGCAGGAAGTCTTTGAACTTATCCCATTGCGGCTCTTTGCTGTCCAACGTAAACGGATTTTTACCTTCAGCTGCCAGGTCGGGGTTATAACGCCACAACTGCCAGTAACCACAGGCGACAGCATCTTTTTCTTCCTGCTGGCTCTTGCCCATTCCGCCTTTCAAACCGTGGTTGATACACGGCGCATAAGCGATGATTAGCGATGGTCCATTGTAGGCTTCAGCTTCGCGGATGGCTTTTAATGTCTGCGCCTGATCGGCTCCCATCGCAATCTGGGCAACGTAAACATAGCCGTATGAAGCGGCAATCATACCTAAATCCTTTTTGCGGATGCGTTTGCCGGCAGCGGCAAACTTGGCAATAGCGCCGACAGGCGTAGCTTTGGACGCCTGACCGCCTGTGTTGGAGTATACTTCGGTGTCTAATACAAGAATATTGACATTTTCGCCGGATGCAATGACATGATCCAATCCGCCGTAACCGATGTCATACGAAGCGCCGTCGCCGCCGATAAGCCATTGCGAGCGTTTCAACAGATAATGACTAAGCTCGGCTATCTGCTTGCAGAAATTGCATTTGTCGGCATTGCCTTTTACCAGTTCCGTAATCTGCGGCGCCAATTCCTTCGTTTTTTCGGCGTCATTCATGTTGTCAATCCATTCCTGAAACAAACCGGTAGTAGCCGACGGACACTCAATGGCAATCGCTTCGGTCATCAATTTCTTGATCCTTTCGCGTATCTTACGGTTAGCCAGTTCCATGCCCATACCGTATTCGCAGAAGTCTTCAAACAGTGAGTTTGCCCATGCCGGACCTTGTCCTTTTTCGTTCTTCCGATAGGGAGTCGAAGGGATAGATCCGGAATAGATGGATGTGCAGCCTGTTGCATTCGACGCCATGATACGGTCGCCAAACAACTGGCTGATCAACTTCAGGTAAGGCGTTTCGCCGCAACCTGAACAGGCGCCCGAAAATTCAAACAACGGCGTAGCAAACTGTGAGTTCTTCACATTCGATTTAATATCAACGAGATGCTGTTTGGTTTTAACATTTTCGATGCAGTAATCCCAGTTTTTCTGTTCGTCAAGTTGCGTTTCGATTGGCGTCATCGACAAAGCGTTATTGCCTTTGAAGCCCGGACAGATATCCGCGCAGTTGCCGCATCCCATACAATCGAGCACATCGACTTGCATTCGGAAAGCCATGCCTTTCATTGCGGCGGGCGCTTTTACTTCCAGCGTGTCGAAATCGACGCCTGCTTTTTCGGTTTCGTCCATAACGAACGGACGGATGGCGGCGTGCGGACAGATGTAGGCGCACTGGTTGCACTGGATACAGTTGTCTTTGTTCCAGACGGGAACCATAGATGCGACGCCCCGTTTTTCATATTGCGACGTGCCCGGCATCCAGGTTCCGTCTTCGCTGTTCATAAAGGATGATACCGGAAGCAAGTCGCCGGTCTGCGCATTGATGGGGTGTACAAGTTCGTTGATAAATGCAGGGTGGTTATTATTGGCTACAGGATCAGTGTCCATAAGTCCTGCCCATTCGGGATCGACAGCAAGTTGTTTGTACTCGCCCCCACGGTCAACTGCCGCATTGTTCTTGTTAACAATGTCTTCGCCTTTATTTCCATACGACTTGACAATGAATTTTTTCATCTGTTCGATGGCTAAGTCGACAGGTATCACCTGGGTGATACGGAAGAAAGCAGACTGAAGAATGGTATTGGTGCGGTTGCCCAACCCGATTTCCTGTGCGATTTTCGTCGCATTGATATAATAAACCGTGATGTTCTTTTGAGCAAAAAGGCGTTTTACCTTAACGGATAGATTTTGAGCTAATTGTTCACCTTCCCAGACGGTATTCAAAAGGAATGTGCCGTTCTCGCGCAATCCCCGCGTGACGTCGTACATCTTCAGATAAGCCTGTACGTGACATGCTACGAAGTTCGGCGTGTTCACCAAATAGGTGGAACGTATCGGCGTATCGCCAAAACGCAGGTGCGAACAGGTGAAACCGCCGGATTTCTTGGAGTCGTACTGGAAGTATGCCTGACTGTATTTATTGGTATTGTCGCCAATAATCTTGATGGAGTTCTTGTTGGCGCCCACCGTACCGTCGGCTCCCAGTCCGTAGAATTTGGCTTCGTACAGGCCTTCGCCGCCCATGGCGATCTCTTCTTTTCTGGGAAGCGACGTGAAGGTGACGTCGTCGACGATACCGATGGTGAAACGGTTTTTGGGCTGGTTCATGGACAGGTTTTCGTAAACGGCCAAAATCTGCGCGGGCGTCGTATCTTTGGACGACAAGCCGTAGCGTCCGCCTACGATGAGCGGTTTTGTTTTTTCCAAACCTGAATTTTGTGCAAATGTCTCCACAACGTCGAGGTACAACGGTTCTCCGTTGGCGCCCGCTTCTTTCGTGCGGTCGAGCACAGCAATGCGTGTAGCCGTTTTGGGCATGGCTGCAAGGAAACGCTTCGCCGAGAACGGACGGTACAGATGTACGGCCAACAATCCTACTTTTTCGCCTTTTTCCGTGAGGTAATCAACGGTTTCGCGAATAGCTTCGGTGACCGACCCCATCGCGATGATCACGCGGTCGGCATCGGGTGCACCGTAATAGTCGAACAGTCCGTACTTACGTCCGGTAAGCGCCGACAGTTCGTTCATGTATTCTTCGACAATCGCCGGTACGGCTTCATAATATTTATTCGATGCTTCACGGTGCTGGAAGTAGGTTTCCGGATTCTCTGCCATACCGCGCATCACCGGATTAACGGGGTTCATTGCGCGTGTACGGAACGCTGTCAACGCCTTTTGGTCGATCAGCGGGGCTAAATCTTCGTTTTCGAGCGCCTCTATCTTCTGCACTTCGTGCGAAGTACGGAATCCGTCGAAGAAGTTCAGGAACGGAACGCGCGACTTAATCGTCGACAGATGTGCCACAGACGCCAGGTCCATGACTTCCTGTACGGATCCTTCCGCCAGCATTGCAAAGCCTGTCGGACGGCAAGCCATTACATCCTGATGGTCGCCGAAGATCGACAGCGCATGGGATGCAAGCGCCCGC